>ULUA01058227.1_pt1 | contig 25117 bp, 11 predicted proteins | sample 1958081 | NCBI WGS metagenome assembly ULUA01 (sample SAMEA4835748, study PRJEB28245) | human gut metagenome | biome: gut microbiome; material: fecal sample | place: Denmark | collected 2008
TACCACGGTGCCCATACACTGGTGCCACGGATGTTACGATTGATCAATTCTTCAGGATAAGCACTCAGATAGCCGTTACCCAATGCGGTTTGTACCTCCGCCAGGCCATTCACCAGACTATCCCCTTTTTGTTTGAACTGTTCACTGCCGGTTGCCGCATACATCAAGCCGTAGGCAGAAAGCAAGTGCCCTGTGGTGTGTCCACGCAATTCACAGTCCAAGGACTCCCATCCACCTAACTTCTTTACTGTCATATAACCACCTTCACGACCTGCAAACACGCCAGCATTGGTACGGAAACTATGTAACAGCCTGTCCACCTCTATAGAAGCCATCCATACAGAGTCACGCATCATATTTTCACGAAAACGGCTTGGAAGCAAACGAACATCTTTCAAATCAAAACTCTTGACTTTCATCGGAGCCACGGTTTCTCTCTTCAACTTTCCGGCATGTTGGCCGGGATAAACAGACTGGGCCGTCAAAGCACCCGACATAGCCAATAACCCGGCAACAACTAAAATTTTCTTCTTCATTGTCTTTTTCTAATTAGTTCCTCAATTGACATTCAAACTTGCTACATAATACGATAAAAGAGAGAAAAACACTCAATGCTTTTCTCTCTTTTCATAAATAGGTCCAACTATAAAACAGTTTTTTTCTACTTTATCTTTATTCCTTCGATATATTCATTCGTGATAAACCCCTTTAAATCCTTTATTTTCTCTCCATTAACCACCACATTTTCAAACGTAATATTCCGCACCATCCTGTCTTTATCCAACCCTTTTATCAACGAAGGATTCTCGCCTGTTCCGTTATAGGCAATATTACGGAAAGTTACTCCATCAATGCTCTGCCCGGGCTGTTTGTCATATTTAGGATTGAAACGGATATTGATATGAAACAGTCTTCCTTCCTGAATACTTTCCACCCGAATATCTTCAAATAAAATATTCTTCACCCTGTTCTTGTCACCGGCATCTATAGCCATACATCCCTGATAAGGGACATCATCTTCGTCATGTTCCAAAATATCAATATTGCGGAAAACCAAATTCTCAATGGTCTCACCCGTCAAGGACTCCGGATCACCATGTCCACCTATATTAACAGGATGGGCAACATCCGCCCAAAGAATAGAGTTCTGTACAGTTATATTATCCGAACCGCCCCACCAGTTCCAACGATGGTTATATAAAGCAATACAGTCATCACTGTTACGCATAAACACATTATCTATCAACACATCGTGGCAACACATCATATCGATGCCATCACTCCAACCTTTGCAGCTAAAAGATTTCAGATTCTTGATTGTCACCCCTACAGCACCCCCTCCGAATACCGTGTAATGATCCGAATTGATCACCGTTATACCATCCACCACTACATTTTTAGAATCTGTTATTTCAATGCCACGAATAGGATGATCCAAGATACCTCTACCCACAATACGTACATTTTCGGCTTTATCCACCCATAGTTTTGCTTTCACAACTGCTCCCGGAGCCAAATAAACCGTCGTATTACTTGGTATCCTTATCTGATTGTTTGGCAAATCTTTAGGTCGATGCACTCCCGGCCCAAAATACATCACTCCTTTCTCTTCTTTCGAGTAAGTCTCCGTTTCCATCGGATTGGCAAACACATGAAGGTTATGCAACCTATCCCCATTAAACTCCACAGAAAGATATCGGGGTTTATCAAGCATAAATGTAATCACATTCTTATATTGTACATAGCGTATATCATTTACCTGCGGACGAATATCTACCTCATGAATCGTTCCATTATTCTTTTTTACCATTACCTCCACAGGACTGCCCATATCAAACTGTACCATCGAAGCATCTTGTACCCTATCCATATCCACCTGCACATTATATTCAAACAGGTCTTTCCATTCACCCCCCGGAACACGGACACGGACTGTATAATCATCATTATGAGGCATACCTGTTTTCAATCCTTCGGGATAAGTCACCAACTGAGCCTGTGCAACCGCACAACACACCATAAGACAAAAGGCTAATAACTTTTTCATTTTTATGCTTTTCTTTTTAAATACGTTTGATAAGCATTTTCCACTCAAAAATAAAAGCCTATTAACCATTTTCTCATCAACAATGATCTTATCTTCTAGAATTTATTCCGTTCCACCTCTTTTCCTTCCTGAAAGAATACCACTTCATACGATACGTTATCATCTGATAGTAACATATCCGAATCAAACATCAGACACTCAATCTCATAAGGTTGCAATGTTTTCAAAGCAATCCTTCTTTGGCTGGAACCGTTGCATATCACCTCAACTTCCGTCGGTTCCGATGCAGACAAACCAAAGTTCTGTATCTCTACCTTCAACCCACCTTTTTCTTTATCAAACAGAGGGCGACGGGCGGAGAGCAGAGCCGGCCGATAATTCACGTATGGCAAACGGGCATAACCATACAACATATTCCCTTTTTTATCTTTACCTATCATTTTAGGAGCAAATTCATCCGAAGTGATGCCACTGCCCTTCGCTTTAAAGACCACAATCAAATCTTTGCCCGAAACCTTGGTCTTCACAGGCTTGCAACCACGTCCAAAATTCACTTCGGTAAATGAACCGAATCGCAACGACTTTACATCCACATCTGTCTGCGGATTAAAACCTGATTCGGCAGCAATCTTTACCTCAATGGTACGAGTAGACGGAGTGATCTCTTCTTCATTCAAAACAGACAATAGCATTCCTTTATTCAGAGGAATACTTATATTTTTAGAACTATGTTTATCGTTAGGCAGATCGTTCCATTTAATGGTATCAATCACGGCAAAATTCATTTGGACAGCACGCCCCTTCTCATCCTGAAAAACTTTAGGGCGCTCATATTTAAACCAATGTTCCACCGCTCCATCCTTATGGAATGATACACCCGGCACGTATGCTTCCCCTTGTTCTGTCACCCAATGCACTCCGTCCTTGGAACGCTGATAGAAAGCAATTCTGCCCAACCAGTCATTCACGATCAAGTGATATTGCAACTCATCCCGCCATACCACGGGATCTTCGAATCTGCCTTCCACATCCGGATAAACTCGTTTGTCAGTCAACTGCATATAAGGTGAAAGTCCGTCTTTACTGATCCAGACACCTCCACCCCGACATACCATCAGGTAAGAATCATCCTGACGGCGGGCAAAAGTCAAATTGGAAAGCCCCTCTATAATTTTTCGGTCACGAGAATCAAAACTGAATTTACCATACGTCCACACCTTGCTGTCCACCCCGTCTGCTATATAGTAACCGTCAATCACATAGACCACGACACGGCCATCCTTTAACCGGAACGCTTCCGGATTATGTCCTTTTCCCACAGAATTTTGAATTTTAAAAGGTCCTTCCAACCGATCACTTACTGCATGGAAAACAGTAGAATTCGACCAAAACATGTGCCCTTTCGGAGAATCCTCGGGCCAGCCACACACAAACAAATGGTATTTACCATCCGTATCCTGCAATATATTTCCTCCCCAAAAAGAAACTCCGGGAAGTTCTATTCCATTATCCACATAACGATTCAGTACACTGTCCGTACCCCAAATCCCCTTAATCTGAATGCCGTCCGGCATAGGAAGGAAACGGTCCATAAAACGTGCGCCTTTTACTAAATGCTGCCATTCGGCAGGACGTTCACGCTCGGTTATCTGCGCATCTACTGAAGTTAAAAAGAAGCTTGCCGCTATTAAAAAGAAGAGTTTTTTCATTGTGTCATTCATTACACGTTAACAAATCGTTTATTTATGTGCTCAAAAATAAAAAGATTAAGCTGACCTAAATATAAGTCAGCTTAACAAAAAGCACGTAAACCTTTGCGTAAAATACCTTAAGAAGCCACCTATGGATTTATTTAACCAAACATGGGATTACAACTGACTAACCTCTTCGAATGTCAATCCTGTAATTTCCATAATATCTTCTGTAGAGAATCCTTTTTCTTTCATTCTCCGGGCATTTCGAAGAACACCTTCTTTAATGCCCTCTTCACGACCTTCTTCACGACCCTCCGCACGTCCTTCTAATCGTCCCTCTATCTTTCCCTCCAACTTAGCAGAATCAAGAACATCATTCTGGATCATCAAAGCGCTAAGATGTTCATCATAGGCATGGCGTTCCTGAGGCGTCATTGAATAATATTTCAATTTTTCACGTGCCTCACCCAATCCGGGAGCAGTCGTGTCAGGACGAATAATACCCGTCTTCAAATATTCTATCCATTCCTCTAAAGGGGTCACCGCCACCTTGTTAAACTCATTCACACGGATCAGAAAATACTCCGGATAAATTTCGGAAGGCATACGGGGCACAATGGCATCCTTTTCCCGAGTACTCACTTGAAGGAAGTCTCCTGTATGCACTCCTTTAAATATATTCTGCCCATGATAAAGATAATCAGTTCCATGACCAATATCGAAATAAAGAATGCTGATAGAATATATCTTTTTAACTTTATAATAAGTCTCGCCCAATGAGATATGTTCTGTAATGGCTTTAGCCACTCCATACAGGATACGCTCCAAATAATACAGCTCACGCGTATTTTGAATCTCGATGATAACAATCTCATTTTTACTATTGAGAGCTTTGATATCAACCCGATTGAACTTATCATTCTCCGTTTGCTGGTTACCCTCGCTTTCCAAAATCTCCACTATATGAATTTCATCACCTATCAGTACCGTAAGGAATCCTTCGAGCACACCAAAATTAGCTTTATGACGCAGCAGACGCTTAACAGCCCAATCAAAACGGATATATTTATCTTGTAATTCCATAAGAATATAATTTATTCATTTTCAATGGACAAAGATAGCAAAAAGGATCATTCTTTAAAAATTATCCTACCTAAATAATTACCTTTTCTTTTTATTTCGCAAAGATGATTTCTTTTATATGCTCTCTCTAAAAAAACACCTACAACAGAATTTAAAGAAGTGCTGCCACTGCCACCACTCACCCCCGCAAAGCCACCATAAACAGTGAATTACAAGAGGTGGTAGCAGCAGGCGTTTTCGACACTTTGAAAAGCATGCTGCCACCACCATTCTTACTTTATTTTTCTACAACAAGATACAACACACCACGTTTGGAGTTATACAGCAACTCCACTGCCTTCTTCAAGAATCTTCCAAAATAAGAATAAGCAGCTTAATCAAAAGCACGTAAACCTTTGCGTAAAATAAGCTTTCATTTCACTTAGATTATTTTTTGATCAAAAAACTACGTTCCACGGGATCAGCCGTCTGTACCTGTCCGGCAATCCCGTACTGCCAGGCTACAACAGTAACTTTTATCGGGAATTTACTGCGAGAAGGAATCTTTGTAAAAACTAGCTTATTACCTTGCAACTCAACAGGTCCTTCTTTTACATAATAATATACAGGTAATCCACAATCAGAAACAGCCTCTAAAGATACAGACTTCACTCCCTCCCTTACATCTTCTATCCCTGGAAAAAGTATATATTGACGTTTTCCTTCTGTATTCCGATAAGGAATGCGGATATTGAGTTGTTGCACCGCACTTTTATATTTTCCATCCCCCTCATTAGCAGCCAACAGCCAAATATCACCGGTACGCCTTGGATTATCCATTCCCATTCTATAAAAACGCACGGTAAAAGTAGTATCGTTCACTTTTGCTACCGGACCACAAATACGGGTTATTTCAATCTTGCCATTGGCATGCTCCTTCACCGGTAAGGAACGCAAAGAATCCGTATATACCCCTTTTACGTGAAAAGTTAAACCGTCGGCTTCCGGATAGAAACCAGCAATAATTCCGGCATGTTGTCCGGCAGCATATTTTACCAACTGACCTCTCTGCATAAATCCAAGATATTGCATCTGTTTATCTTTATACTTTACATAACGAGCTTCAGTCAATTCAGCCATTTCTTTATCAAAATACCAAAATGCGTCATGTTTATCTCCTTTATAGTCATGAAATGAAGCTGCCTTAGCCCTGTTTTTCTGCTCCGGATGCCAACGCTCGGCCAACCATCCTTCTTTCGGGTTCAGTTTTTTCAAACTAACAGGCTCATTCAAAGAAGAATGTCCGGACAAACGGTATTCCAACGCTTTTCTCAGAAATAAGGCTATATAATCAGCAGTTTGCTCAGCCACATCAAAATGTCCACGTCCTGTATCACACAAAAAGGAAATACAACTTTCAGGATACATCATCCGAAACGCTAAAGCAGGATTCACCCGTGCCTCCCACCATTCATATTCTCCTTCAATCATCAATCCCGGAATACCATCTATATTACGCGTCCTTCCCCATTCCAAATTCTCTCTGCCATAACCACACAAATTAGTACGAGGTGCATCGCCATGCAAAGAAATAACAGCCAATGTCCGTTCAGGATTCCAGGCGGCAAAGTTCCACGGATAAGTAGCCATTGCCGAATGACCGACAGGAACTATAGGTATATGTTCCAATTCTGAATAACCGCTGATTTCTGCCAAATCATTCATCATCTGATTGAAAATCTTCTGAGTTCCTTTTGTCACATCCCATTGCTGGTCAATACCGGGAGTGATCCATACTAATCCTATTCCCATTCGAGACAATGCTTCCCGGAAACGCGGCATCTCAAATAAGGTTTCTTCACTCATATTATGCTTTCCTACCATTACAGCACGTAACTGATAACAATCGGAAGGTATCCACAAAAAAGCTGTCGGTTCTTTACCTGTTTCGGAAGATATAAATCCCTTTAACCGTACAGACCATTGCCATTCTTGAGCAGTAGCAGTATAACAAAATAGCAACAAAAGATACAATACAATTTTCTTTATGAATGTTACCTTTTTTAAATCTGATATTTCCATCCACCATTCTGAAATAAAAAACAAGAGTCTTCCTAAATTCATGGCTTTCAAAACATTTTATTCAAAATCCATTTGTAAATAAGATACGATTAAAAAATAAAAAACACTTAATTAAAAACTTTTTCTTAACAGTTACCTAATTTAAAAAAGCTTTAAATGACAAATAACAATAGGGACTCTCCATTTTTGGACAGTCCCTATTTCAACAACCCTAAATGCTTTTTTACACAACAATAATATAAATTTTATCTGAATTATTACTTCTCAATCTCTGGAATTCGAATTACAATAAACGAATAAGCCGGTGATTCACAAAGGAATTGTTCACCCACATCCATATTTTCTGATATAGGATGTACCTCTTTATCATCAGGCCGACCAACTAGCACAGTTTTAACAGCTGTCATGTGTTTCCCCTTTAATAAAGGAAATTCCAATTCTGCATTTACATTCACTGGAAGCATATTTACCAACTTTATAATCAAATCTCCGCTTGGGACATCACGAACAACTGACACTCCTATACGTTTCCTCACCGAGGTCTGATTATTATCCAATGACACTTTGGAAGTAATATATTCATTACCGGCATTTTGCCCGTATAACTGTTGCACATAATAATCCACTGTCGGTTTCACTTCCTTGTTATTGAAATAAATCAAATCCGGATTCCACCGGATATACCCTTCTTTAGCAAGAAGCGGTGCATAGGAAGTCATTGTCACCACATCCGCATTACGTTCTACTGAGGTAAGGAACAGAGCCGTAGCCAGAGCTGTTTCCATATTACTGTGACGTCCCGGTATATGTGCCGCATATTCACCTAAATAGACTTTCGATTTCTTACGGTCATAATGGTCATAATAATCCTGATTGTGAATAAACCAGCCCGGCGAATTATAATTATGTTCATCCACCATCGGTATTCCCAACTTGTCTGCCAACGCCCAGCCCTCTTCATAGTCTGTCCCTTCGCTAAAGGGGCCGGTCGTCCCTATTACCACAATATCCGGATATTTTTCTTTGACAGCCTTATAAATCATCGTGAAACGTTCTTCAAAAATATCACTTATCATATCCTCATTACCCACTCCGAGGTATTTCAGATTAAAAGGTTCAGGATGTCCGGCTTTTGCCCGTTCCCGTCCCCATACTGTTTTCTTCGCGTCACCATTGGCATATTCTATCAGATCCAAAACATCCTGAATATATTGTCCCATCTCTTCCATCGGAATACCGCCTTGCTGACCGTTACTGGTAATGATATCTGTAGAATGATGGCTAGGCCCCCCTATCCCTGAATTTTGACATGGTACACCGGCAGCCACTACCGGAAGCGGTTCAGCTCCTATATCTTCACAGAACTGGAAATATTCAAAATATCCCAAACCTCGTGTCTGATGATATCTCCAAATATTAGGTGCAGATTTTCGAGCCTCCAACGGACCAATCGTTTCTTTCCAGTTATAGATATTATCCACTCCGTCACCATGTGCCAGACAACCACCGGGGAAGCGTACAAAACGCGGATGAATATCCGCTATTGCCTGTGCCAAGTCAGCACGAAGTCCGTTTTTATGCCCTTTAAACGTTTTCTGAGGAAATAATGAAATCATATCCAAAGCATATTCTCCTTCTACTTGCGGCGATATGGCCAACAGGGCACTATCGGCATCTGCTACAGCCTTCAGCACTGCAGTTTGTTTTCTCCAGTCTTTGGAAGAAACCGAAATGGTTGTCCGGGCAAGTTCTTTCCCGTCTCTTGACATCAAACGTATAATTGTTTCTCCCCCTTTTTCCCCATTCATAACCTTGGAAAACATAGAGAAATCATATTTCTCTCCCTTTTTCACAACGATACCATCATACCCCTCATTGACTAATGATGCTCCCGGATTTTGAATATTCAAGATAGCATAATGCGGATTGTTGACATGAATCGGATTATCCACTCCGATTGTAAATGTAGCATCCTTTCCCTGAACGCTCCAAGCATACGTACTATTCCAGTTCTTGTCTTTATGCCCATCTTTAGGAGAGTATTCGAAATCACGATTCTGAATCAGTTCTGCATAAAGTCCGCCGTCAGCCGCATAGTTCAAGTCTTCGAAGAATACTCCTATCAAATGCTCGCTAATAGCCTTAGTTTTTTCTTCCTCTATTTTTATCCGGGCTGTCACTGGTTTCAATCCTGCAAAACGACTTCCATCCTGCGCTGTGCGTTCCCCGCGCAATGCCTGTCTGTACGTCCGGTGATCCCCATAACGATTCATAGCCATAATCTGCTCATAAGTAACTTTCAGAGCCCAACCGGACACCTGTTTGTCACCTATCGACACCGTTTTTCTAATCGGTTCATTGCAGTTCTCCACGGCATATTTTCCTTTTTCGGATGCCATAAAGAAATGTTGCGGTTTCCATTTTATCAAATCGACGGAAGATACATAAGCCATCGCCTCTCCATCCGGAGTCAGATTCCAGAAACAATGCCATGTTCCGTCCACGCGGCTCTGCGTCAGATAAGGTTCATACATTTTCTTCCAAGGGCCGAAGTCACACTTCACGAATACTTGCCCGTCAGCTACATTTTGCCAGTTTTCTCCGTCCGAACTCCAAACAAACTGCATTCCTCTCCTTCCTCCGTCATTTAACGTAGGGTATGGGAAAATGTAGACTGAATCCGGCCCATTCATTATTTCATCAATATGCGCTGATACCGGCAGAGCCAGTATCAGACAAAGGCATAAGACTAAAAGGTGCTTTATTCTTTTCATGCTTTCTATTTTCTAAGAGTAATTACAGTGTACGAGTATTTAGGGAATGTGTATTTAGTATTCCTTCTGGAAAAGACCGCCTGAGAATGCTTAAATACTACATTATCCTTATTATCATACGTATTAAACTCTGTAAGTTCACAGTCTCCAATCGTTTGAACCTCCACTTTGAATTTGTAACGGAAATTATCAATATTCAATATAGCTTCCCGAGGTTGGTCACTCAAGTTAACAACATAGAGAGTCATTTCTGTTTTCGAATCATTGATTTTGGCTGTAATATCAAGTACTTCATCACTGGTGGAAGTTGCGACAACATTAGGTTTCCACGTCTTTATCATCATTTCATCAATATGTGCTGAAGGTTGGAACCATATAGTATCGGCTGTATAATGAATACGTCCCTGATCCCACATATAATGCAAACCATGCGGCTGGAAAGTATTAGCCGTACCCAGCATACGGAAACAATCACCATAACGTTGTAAGGTATTCCAATTATTTGCATGAGCTAAACCGCGCTCCCAGTCACACCGGCTTCCATTCTCTTCCATAGGATGCAGATTCAACTTAAATCCGGGAAAATCCTGCGCCAATTCTCTTTGAAGCACTATCCCCATCTCATTTTCAAACCAATCTTTTGTATCTGCAAACGATCTGGCTCCACTATAATGAGGATCCCAAGCCAGTTTATCCTGTTTACCTTTTGAGATGAACCATGACACCATATCAGATGCCAGTTTATATTCCGGTGTCCCTTTGGTGTATCCGCGACCAATGTTAAGTGAAGTCATAATCGACATTTCAGGATCTACCTCCCATGCTGCCTCCGCAAACTTTTTCACACATTCAATATACCCACGGGTAATCGGGCGTTCATTGTCCACCTGTATGTATTTCAAACGATAAGGCTCCCGATGTCCGTATTTAGCCCGCAACGCCCCCCATCTGGTAGTAGCATCTCCATTCACATATTCTACAAAATCCCGGATATCCTCATAAGACTCATCCATGCTCATACCGATAATGGCAACTGCATCAATCACTTCTGCTGCTTGCAGCATTTCTTCAAAACCGAAACTATGAGTAGCATATAAATTAAATCCACTTCGAAGAGTTACCCTACGTTCATCAATCGGGCCTATCATTTTTTTCCAACGATACAAATAAGTATCCGCACCTACATCAACCATAGAACCATTATAACGAAAAGCGGCAATCCCCTGTTTCTTCAATACGTCCACAAACATCTTCCGAATGGGATAACCTTTCACCCGTCCCCATTCTCCCAGTTGCAGAAAAGCGAATCCAAGCTCTATTTTTCCGAGCTTTTTAAGCGATATTCCGAAACTTCCCCGAGTTACGTCAGCATCAGGTACCAACTTAAACTGTACTCTTTCATAAGAGCCATCCCCTTTCAGAGAATATGGTTCCTCTGCAATCACGGTTCCTTTTTCATCACGAAGCGATATATATACAGTCTCCGGTGAATCTGACTTGATTCTCAAAATGCCATCATAAGATTTTCCTTTATCAAACCGTATCCCCATTCTATATAAGCCATGATTAGTGAGTCCGACTTCTCCCGAGCCTCCTTTAAAACAGATTGTTTGCGTCTGACGCCCGATATAAGCTTCTCCGTCACGCACCAGTTCGTAATTATATTGCGGACTTCCTAACAACATTTTACTCCAATACTTGGATATCTGTTCATTCCCATTAATACGTTCAAGCATAACCTTTTGTATAGGAGCAGGTAATGAGTCAAACACAAGAAAACGACCGGGGAACTTCCATCCCGAAATGACCCGGGGATGCTTGAAAGGTTTGGCATCATAAATGTCTTTGGAATTAAAGTCATATTTTTCTGTCAGGTTATTCCATGGGATACGATGATAAATATCCGTCTGTGTAATCAAATGAGGAATTCTCCTTTCATCCAATACTACATATATTTTAGAGTAGTCAGCCTTATCCAAATTCAGGAAATCAATGTCAATATTTTCTTCAAAGGCCTCTCCATGAAGCAATTGACTGAATATTCCACCATTTGTCTGATTATTAAGGTCCTCGATATTAGAACCGTTAAACAACTTGGTTACAGTAGCAATCTGCCGTCCCGCATCCACATTTAGTTTCACAGGAATATTTTGCGCACTTGCCCAACTTGAAAAAAACAATAGAAGCAAAACTGATATCAGATTCTTTTTCTGTTTCATTATATATAATTTGAGTTTCAATAGTTTATTAATTTCGATTTAAAGAGTCGGAACCACTTTTTTGATTGTTCCATCCGTATTAAATTCCAGTTTATCTATGCACACCTCGCGATGATAGCCGGCATCCCTTCCTTTGGTCACAGCATCTGGAAATTTAAAACGATGATAAACAATATACCATTCATCCTTCTCCGGCACTTGTACTACCGAATGATGTCCGGTGGCATAAATTCCCTGTTCCGGTTTCTTACAAATAACGACCTGACTTTCTGCTGGATTTATCGGCCCCACCGGAGATTTAGAACGTACATAACGCACCTCATACTCCGTACTTCTCGTATCATTTTTAGACCATGTAAAATAATAATACCCGTCCCTATAAAACACATGAGCCGCCTCGCTATAATGAGCATCATGACCTATCAAAATACGGGTTGTATTTGGTTTCACCGATACCATATCATCATTCAACTCACACACAGCCATATAATAGTTTCCCCAATACAGATAAGTTTTTCCACTTACAGGATCTGTGAACACATCCGGATCAATATTCTGTCCTCTTGGCATTCCCTTAGGCAGTTCCCGTCCAATCAGAGGTGTCCCAGAATCAACAAAAGGACCTGTAGGATTATCAGATACAGCTACGCCAATTTGTTTCTCTGCCGTAAAGTAATAATAATACTTATAATTTCCATCTGCCTGCTTCTTTTCAATAATACTCGGTGCCCATGCATTCTTTTTTGCCCACGAAACATTTTTCAAATCCAAAATCACCCCTTCTTCTTTCCAGTTCACCAAGTCACTCGAAGAAAAAGCCTTAAACTGTGTACTCCCCCAGTTGGGAATACCATCACACGTCGGATAAATATAATACCTGCCCGTTTTCTCTGAATACATCACTTCCGGATCAGCATAATATCCCTGAATAACCGGATTCTTTTGAATAGATGCCGTAGAAACATATTTCCTTTTATTCTTCTGCCAATACTTCTCTAAATTATCAGCTTCTTCAGTAGTCAGATGAATAACCGCACCATGTTTAGGAGCATTATAATTGGTCGTTTTCATCACTCCTTCATTGAAACGCCCCAGATTCTTAAAGTTCACAAAGTCCGATGTTTCAATAAAACCGAAATTATGAGGGGTCACACTATATACATCATACATCAATACCCATTTATCTTCTCCGATCCGCTTCCATACAGTAGGAGCCTCACAAGCCTTAGGTTCAAAGTCATACCAACGTGGATCATATTCATAGTCACCGTTCGCACGATCTGAAACAGCCTGTTTGATTCCGGCAGGTCCATCATGGGCAACATAGAACAAGTGATATTTGTCTCCTACTTTCGTGATATCTCCGTCAATGGCAGAAACGCCCTCATTAGGATATTCAAACAATATCTGCGGCAAGCTCTCAATGGTATCAAAGTCATCATTTACATATACATAATACAGTTTATTCGCTTCATTTCTAAAACGCATTGTATAATAAATCATCAGTTTCCCTTTTTTCTCATCGTAAGTCACTTCCGGTGCCCATGCACAACCTATCTCACTTAATCCTGCCGTTAACTTATCAAAACGAATATTTGTACGTTTCCAATTTATTAAATCCCAAGATTTCATCAAGACCAATCCATAGTTGTTTCCCCAACCATATACATTACGATCACGTTCCCATTCAGTTTCCCGGTAGCCATCTCGCTTGGCAAATACATGCAAATCGGTCATCGCCAGATAAAAAGCCCCATCCGGTCCGCGATAAATATGGGGATCACGAATACCCCTCTGATAGGCTATCGTATCACCGGCTATGACCGGTTCTCCATCATTCATGGCTGTAAAGGCATATCCGTCACGACTGAGAGCCATATAAAGTCCATGCGTCTCGTCCTTATGGAACACCATCAGATAAGCACTCATATCTTTCTCTTGAGGAACAGCATTCTTATAATGGAACTGTTTAAATCCGGCACTTCCTTTTCCGGCGGAAAATAATCCAATACGCAAAGCATAGAAACCATGATAATTGTTGTGATGCATTTGCGACACATCAATATTTTCTGCAAGGGTAATCCATTCTTTACCATCCTTACTCACCAATATATGGAGATTATTACCTTGATTATGTATTTTAGCAATAAAATGCTTCCCTAACTCATTAGGTGATTCCAGTCGCTTGTTTGCATTCTGATAGACAAAAAATTTCTTTCCGTCAGAAGCAACTCCCGCATATGCGTTTTCATTGTAGAATAAAACAAGTCCGGCAATATTCCCGTTGCCGGTAGTTATCTCTACTTGGGTTTCATAATTCTTGTCTTCGGCAGTTGTCAAAAGCAGGCGTCCGTCAGCAGGAGTTCTTCCCTTTGCCTTCATCCATAAGGTCCCATTATCAAAAGCCAAAGCTTTCAAGGCATATTCTTTCCAGAAAGTCCATTGAAGTCCTAAATTCGCTCCGTTAAAATCATCGGACAGTTCTATTCCGTGTTTAATTTGTTTATCCGGTTTAATTGGAGTAGCAGTAGATTTCGTACGATACCAGCCATCTGCTGTCCATTCAATAGGTTCAATCAACGTCTGTCGTCCTAAAGTGTGATATCCCTTTGCATACGCATGATATACAATCCACCAATTACCGTTTACATCATCAATCAGCGTGCCATGTCCTTTAGACCACCAATTATCCGTTGCACTATAAGTATGTACTACGGGATTATAAGGGGAATTTTCCCATGGTCCCATTATACTCTTTGAACGAGCAGACACTACCATGTGACTTGTCGCAGGACCGGCAGTTCCTCCTTGTGCAGAAGTCAAATAATAATAACCGTTATGATAATTCAGTTTCGGTGATTCCAAACACATACATTCCGTATCCCACTTATCAGGATAAAGCCAACCCTCATATACCTTCTGCTTTTTACCTATAGTTGATAATCCATCTTCCGCCAAGCGGATTACCTCCCCTTTATCCACATAAAGATAACGATTACCTTGCTTGTCAACTATATGACCGGGATCAATCCCACTCACTTTTAAATCCACCGGTTTACTCCAAGGACCTTTTATATCTTTTGCCCAAATAACCCAATTTGTCCCGGCAGCCGGATAGTAAATATAAAAAGTATCACCATATTTCAACAAATCAGGTGCCATGGCAGACCCCTCGTACTCGGGCATTACCCGACAAACAGGCTCCCAATTCATCAAATCCTGTGAATGCCATATCAAGAATCCCGGCATATAATAAAATGGGGAATGTGTCATATAATAATCCTTTCCATCACGCATAATGGATGGATCGGGATAATCTCCCGATAAAATCACCTTTGGATATTTTTGTGCTATCAATGAAGTAGCCGTCATCAGAATTAAACTGATAACTAATAGTATCTTTTTCATTATTCTTTATTTTATAAATATAATATCACTCACATGTTCCCCTACAAAGAAACGCGCCATATCAGCCGTTTTATACCACGCAGGCTTGCCGGCCATATCATCCGATATAACTTCACCATTTATTTTCAGATTCTCAAAACGAATATTCTTCACCATCCGTTCCTCATCATAGCCAACGATATGTGAGAGTTCGGCATTATCGCCATTATAAGTAATATCTTTAAAAAGTACATTCTCAATGCCTTTGCCCGGAGCCTTGCAATACTTCTTATTATAGAAAATACGCAGATTTACCAATTGTCCTTGCCTAAAATTCTCAATGCGGATATTCTCGAACCGTACATTCCGGACCAGATTATTGTCACCAGCATTAATAGCCAAACAGCCTTGATAATCAACCTGTTTTTCTTTATGATCCAATATATCAATATTAATATAATTCAAGTTTTCCAATACTTCTGACTTTTCAGCATTTCCATGAATACCAATAAAAATAGGATGTGCCACATCTGCCCACAAAGTAGAATTTTTCATTGTGATATGATTACATCCCCCTGTAAAACCGCCACGAGTTCCATAAACTGTAGTGCAATCATCTGAATTACGACAAAATACTCCATCAAACAATACATTATTACTGGCAAAGACATTCATTCCATCTCCCCATCTATATGAACTTATTGCTTTGACATTCTTTATTGTTACACTATCCGACCCGCCCGTAGGGCATTGGGTCGTGATAATTCCCTCAATCAATATATTCTTGGAATTGGCTATACGAATTCCGGCTCCATGGAGTCTCTCCACTTTTCCTCTTCCTAATATCTTTACATCACGAACACCCACCAACTGAAAACAACCTTTCACAACCGCTCCACCAGCTACATATACAGTTTTTCCAGAAGGCACATTCAGTGTATCACCGGACAATTGGTGTATTCCAGGGCCAAAATAAATCAAATTCTTGTCTTTTAGTCTTTTCGGACGATTCCTATCTATCGGATTCGCAAAAAGATGAAGATTATGAAAAATATCACCATTTACTTCTACTGATAAATTGCGGGGACTGTCTAAACTGAACGTCATAGTGTTACCGTTTATACAAGGTATTATCTTAGATGATAATGGACGTACTCTACCTGTCCGAATTACTCCATGATTTAAAGTAACAGAAACTTCCACTTTACCGGAAAAATCAAAATAGCCCATTGAAGCATTTTCTATACAATGTTCTATTCCCCGAACCTCGTCCACTTTAACTAGATAGGTATCAACAGGCTTCCACTCTTTTCCTATCTCTCTCACCTTAACTGTAAAATCATGATTAAAATCCGCTCCTTTAGGAGCCGGATAAGTGACCAATATATTTTGTGCATAAGTCATTTGACTAAGCCCAACCAGCATCTTTACTATAAACAATATATTTTTGAATTTCATATATAATAATTGCATTTTCATTGTTAATAAAAAGCTCGCAAAATAAAGAGCGTCAATTATTTTGCGAGCCCAAATACCAATACCTATTTTAAAATATTATTGCCAAGAACTATTCTGCTTCAAAATACCTTGAGAACTGCTGACGCGATTCTCCGGGATAGGAAATTTACTATACTTTTCATAATTAAAATTAGACCGTCCCAAAGTATTCTTCAACAGATTAGTTGTATATTCTGCTTCTACTTTTTCATAACGTATCAAATCAAACCAACGATGCCCTTCAAAAGCCAATTCTATGCGGCGCTCATTCCAAATTATATGACGAAGTTCATCTTTTCCAGTTACTACTATCTGAGGTAATACACCTGCTTCTGCGTAACTTTTATTTCCACGGGCACGATAACGTACTTGTTCCAAATATCCTAAGGCTTTAGAAGCATCTCCTAATTCATTAGCAGCCTCAGACGCCACTAGTAGAATCTCTGCATATCGCAAGAAAGGTAAATTCAACTCCTGGCTAAAGAAATCACCATTCGGCCATCCAGCATAATTCCAGCCATTTTTATCATAATCCCAAATGACTTTACGGTTAGCATAAATACGATCATTATAATCCGATTTCCAAGTAAGAGTCTTACCAGCTTCGACAAGTCCTTCAATCTTATCTCCTTTTGTAAAAATAGAAGCTATTTTACGAGGATCACCTGTTTCATAAGCTTCTACAATACTTGAAGAAGGTAACAAACAATAACTTCCATAGCCTTCGTCACTCGGTATTCCCTGATATTCCACATAAGGATTACGGGCACGTCCACCAATATTCTGATACATATAATGCCCCGGCATCATATTTTCACAAGAATAATTATTCCAAGGTGCAAATAAATTGCGATAATCAGGATAAAGAGAAAACGCATTACTGGTTATCACATGCTCTGCATATTTCAATGCATTAGCATAATCCTGCCTAGTCAGATAAACAATAGACAACATTCCCTGCGCCGTTTCCTTACTAATCCGTCCATTACCCATGTCGCCCCATTGTGAGTGTGTGGGCAGATTGGATATCGCATATTCCAAATCATCAATAATTAGAGTATAAATAGCATCTTCAGAACTTTTAGGAATATCACATTCAGAAGCCAACGGAACATGATCTCGTAAAGGTATCTCACCAAAAACCCTTACCATATCAAAATAATGATAAGCACGAAAGAAACGAGCTTGGGCAGCTGCTTTGACAGCTACTTCACTTGTTTTATCTTTAGTGAGATCAGTAACTACATTACAATCGTTCAAGTATTGATACCAACGATCCCAATAGCGTTCTATCATATAATGATTCGGCAGATACTCAAAATTTTGTATTGCAGTAAAATCAGCTACTGATCCCGTTACAAAGTCATCACCACAAATTTCATGAGTAGCAAAATACATATGACCGAGTCGGTAAAAACGCCAGTTAAGACAAGAATAAACCTGAGCTACAGCATCATCTATTCTAGCTTCATCCTCAAAGTATATCCCATCTGTTAATTGCCCTTCCGGAGTAATATCCAAAAAATCACTACTACAAGCTGATAAGGTCATGGCACTAGCACATACCCAAAATATATTCTTAAATGTTTTCATAATTCAATGTTTTTATGGTTCTTAAAAAGTAAGATTTAAGCCGAAATTCAAACTGCTGGCATTAGGATATGAATTATAGTCCACTCCAATAACACCCCAAAATGAGATTTCGGGTGAAAATCCCTTATAAGGAGTCAGGTATAACAAATTAGCCGCATTTACAAAGACGCGCAACTTGCTTATACCATATTTACCCAACCACTCTTCAGGTAATGTATATCCTAATTCAATATTACGAATCTTAAAGTAATCTCCCCTCATTACTCCTAGACTATTGCAAGTCCCGGAAGTAATGGAGGAATTATTTACACGAGGTAATTCCGCATTTATATTTTCAGAAGTCCAAGAGTTCAACCAATCTTTATGCATATTGGTTGTAGGCGAAGTAACTACAGTATACATACTATTCAGCACTTTAGCGCCTATACTTGTTGCAAAATCAATATTTAAGTCTATTCCTTTATACTCAGCATTAAAACCTAAACTACCTGTGAATTTAGGATATGGACAGCCAATATTAGTCTGATCATCTCCTGTTATCTTCCCATCACCATTTACATCTTCAAAAACAGGATCTCCCAATTTGGCTTCTGCATGATAAACTGATTGTCCTTTATTGATAGCGTATTTATTCCATTTATCCAGATCTGCTTGTGTACGATAAATTCCCACCACATTATATCCATAGAAATAGTTTAACGGCTGTCCCTTCTCAATACGTTGTTGGCTATATGTAGACCAAATTCCGTTAGTGGTCTGTTGCCCTCCCCAATCTGTCACTTCATTTTTAAATGAACTTCCATTTAATGTTATTCCATATTTGAACGGATGGGTATCATCCTGCCAACGCATAGTAAATTCAACCCCTTTATTACGAACAGAACCAGCATTGGAATAAGTCGCACTATAACCTGCTGAACCTCCGGGAATAGGCAAAATCATCAATAAATCTTTTGTTTCACGAGTAAAGTAATCAAATTCAAGACTTAAACGATTATTTAACACAGCAAAATCAAATCCCAAGTCTAGCTGCTCAGTACGTTCCCATTTTATATCAGGATTAGAAGAAGACATGATACCTGCCCCAGGAGTGAATATACCATTGAATATGGCATGATATTCGTCACTTTGAGAAACTAATCTATAAGAAACATTATTGGTAATCTTATCATTACCTGTCTGTCCCCAACTGGCTCTCAGCTTCAGATTACTGATCCATGAAATATTTTCTTTCATAAATGTTTCTTCACTGACCCTCCATCCTATAGCTGCTGACGGAAAATAGCCCCAACGATTATTGATTCCGAACTTAGAAGATCCATCTGCACGCACAGTAGCAGTCAACAAATAACGATCCTTCAATACATAGTTCAAACGAAACATATAGGAAGCACGGGCAGTAGTATAGGGAACCACTGCAACAACTGTACGATCTGCCAAAGTAGCCGAACTGATAGTTGCATAATCAATATCATCTACAACATAATTTTTACCTTGTGCCCCCAACCCACGGTAATGAGTTTTTTCAGCAGTATAACCTGCTAGAAAGTTTAGCCGATGAATATCATCGAATGTCTTATCAAAAGTCAATGTATTTTCCCACAGCCATGTACTCATTGTAGAATAATTTTCTTCATAGGTATTTGTCGGATTTGACTGGTGTGAGCTATTAATATTATATGCAGGCTTGAATTGGTCCCAATAAGTATGTGACCAATCTTCACCAAAACTAGTACGGAAACGTACCCCAGGCAGAATCTCCCATTCCCCCCAGAAATTTCCTACAAAACGGATATTATTAGAATTATAGTCTTTATTCAGAGCCAGTTCTGCAGCCGGATTTATATAATCAGCATCCTGCATAGAACTCCAGTTTCCATTTTCGTCTTTAGGAGCCAACAAAGGAGAAGCTCCCAAAACAGAACGCATAGTTCTATAACTCAGTTCGAAAGGAGAATTAGATACAGACAATGCAAGATTATGCCCTATGGTTATTTTTTTATTCAGTTTATAATTATTATTGATGCGTACGCTTAAACGGTCATAATCTGTATTTTTAAAAATACCTTCCTGAGAAAAATAACCTACACTCATATTATAAGCAACCGCATCACTACCCCCATTCACAGTCAACTGATGATTACGTGTCCACCCGTTACGGGTTATTTCATCGGTCCAATCAGTTCCTTTACCATACTGTAACGGATTAGAATAAGGATTTTCCGTACCCATATTTCCTGCAATAATATTCATCATCCGTGCATATTCACTGCCGTTACAACTATCATATTGACGAGTAAGAAACTGAAAACCTTCACTGCCAGAATAGCTGACCACCGGACGACCTTTCTTCCCTGTTTTAGTAGTAATCATAATGACACCATTAGCTCCACGAGAGCCATAGATAGCTGTTGCAGAAGCATCTTTCAGCACATCCATAGATGCAATATCGCTACTATTCAAGTATTGAATATCATCAACCATCATTCCATCGACTACATATAACGGATTAGAATCACCATTCGTGCCAATACCACGTATTTTCACTATAGGAGAACTACCAGGTGAACCCATACTAGTAACATAAACACCACTTTTACCTTGCAAAGCTTCAGAAGCATTACCACTTATTAAACCTTTTAATCCATCTGCCTTAATACTGGTTACAGCACCTGTCAGATCAGATTTTTTCTGAGTACCATAACCTACCACCACCACCTCATCCAATGTTTCCGTATCTTCTTTCATTGTTACATTTACAGTAGACTTGTCACTTACTATAACCTCTACTGGCATATATCCTATGTAAGTTATCTGTAGAACAGCCCTAGAGGAAACCATCAATGAGAAATTCCCATTAAAATCTGTGATTGTACCATTAGTTGTACCCTTTTCCAACACACTTGCACCAATAATAGGCTCACCCGTGGAATCCGTAACTTTACCATTCACCGAATTTTGCGCCATCATTCCTAAAGTGGAAGAGCACGTAAACATCAATAGCCAAAGAAAACTCATCAAGCACATACGATTCTCCGACAATTCATCTTTCTTGTTTTTCATGATTACTTTTTTAATTTAAGTTAGATTTTCAAATTATACTTTTTCGTTGTCACATAGCAAAAGTATAAAAAAGGAGAAAAGACCGTCCACAAAAAAAAGAGTAATAAGTTCCAATCAAAAGAGAGCAATCACATTATAGATAAATCATTGATATACAAATAAATAAAAAGAGTACCACTCATTTATGGTACTCCTGTCCATCAGTTTTCATCTTGATGTTGTATGTATTCATTAGGAGTAAAGCCCGTGAATTTCTTGAAAGTACGAAAGAACGATGTTTTCGACTTAAAGCCACATATTTCAGCCAAAGTCACTAAAGTATATTTTTGATGTTTACCTTCTTTTATAGCCTGCTTGAATTCCTCCACACGATACCCATTTATAAAATCATAATATCCCACCTTCAAATAATGAGTAAAGACAGTAGAAAGAATATAAGCCGCACATCCGATAGCAGCAGCCACCTCTGACTGTTTTAAATCAACATTCAGATAAGGTTTACTTTTTTCCATATATTCCTTCAATGCTTCCATCACTTTTCGAGCTTCTTCCTCACTCAGCTTCACATAATTTTCTGAGACCTGTATCCCAACCGGTTCTTCTTTCATAAAATCAATGTGCAACGCTTCCACCTTATTATATTTCCTATAAATAAAGCCGACAATCACCCCGATACATAACATGCCTGAAAAAACAAGCCATATCCATGTCTGGTTTCTTTCAATGCTAAAAGCAACCGTACAAACAGAATTCTCATTCAACGCCTTTCGGACCATAAATACATAGTCCCCTGCAGGCAAATTGAAAAAAGACACTTTATTTTCTCCTCTCAACCAATTCCAAGTAGAATCTTGCCCGACAAGTTTATACTGATATCTTATTAAATCTGGTTTCTCATATCCTAAAGAAGCAAAACTAAATGTCAAATTATTCTCATATTCCTTTAATACAAAGGTAGTATCTGGCTTTATCTGATAGTTATCGGCATAACGCTCACCATTCACAGACATCTCAGTAACCTGTAAAGGCGTCACATAAAAAGACGACTCCGGATCCACCACTACCAACCCTTTCATACAAGGGACTAACAATTGTTTTTGTTTATATCGCCCTATAGAAGCCCCCGGACTAGCCCCCATCATAACATCAACCAAACCATCTACAGGGAAAAGAGAAAAATGAGACAAAGTTCCATCAACTTTCAATATACCATCATTACATCCCATCCAATATCCCCCTTCTTCATCCTGAGCCATGTTAAAAGGAGCTATTTTTGTAAATAGCCGACTATTTTTCAAGTATTTATCCACGACGTATAATCTATCATTTTCCAGTAAAAAAAAATGCAATGTACCATCCTTACCCTCATTGATATACCGAACAATCTTATTACTTAAAAAATTTACCGGCAACCATTCCTGACTACATTTACCTATTTTGCGATCAAACAATGTCACCCCCTTGTCCGTTCCCACCCAGAATCGTTTAGAAGAGTCAATACAAATTCCATAAACTATATTACCTGGCATTCCACTATTGACAGCATTGTATTCTTTCACTTCATGAGTTTCCTTTTCGTAGCAATAAAGTCCGTCAGAAGCCGCAATCCACAAGTTCTTCTCTTCATCTTCAAGAAACATAAAAATGTCATTTGACGCCAATCTCCTAGTCAATAGGTTTTCAATGAATTTATTTGTATCAAGGTTAAATACAGCCAATCCTCCGCCACAAGTTCCTACCAAAATATTTTCCTGATAAGCATAAAAAGAAAAAATCAAATTGGAACGTAACTTTTCACAGCCTGCCTTGCCCAAGCCGAAATGTCGTACACGACCCGTTTTTTCAGAAACGAAATAAAATCCCTCACGCGTACCAATAAACATGCACCCATCCCAATAATAGCAGCTACGGACTGTGAGATTTCTTGAAGTAAAATCACCCCACTTATATAAACGAAAAGGCTTCTCAACACTCCTCAGACAATTAAACCCCAAATAATACTCTGTCCCACACCAAACATCCCCTTTGGATAATAAAATTGATGATATATTATCCGACAATAACCCCCTATTCAGCTTCGTATTACAACCAGCAGCATAAATTTGTTTTTTATTATGTAAAGAGAGTAAACTAATTCCTCGACCTGAAGTTGCAATACCCAATAATCCATCTTCATGTGAAAGAGCAGTGACCGGGACCTTTACCTCATCCCAGTAAGGTAAAAAACGATAATAAGATAAATCAAAAGTAACAATTCCTTTTTTTTCAGTCCCTATATACAAATGATTTCCAGCTTTTAGAAAACAACGAAAGTTTCCACAATCGGACAAAGTATTTTGATAAAGTTTTATCGCTCCTGATTTAATCTCATATACAGCAAGTCCTTTTGCTGTCAACAACCATACATTATTTGAATCGACTACTTCTACAGACAGAATTCTATTATGTTCGGACATAATATTTTTATTATCTACCATTATATAATGTAGTCTTCCGTCTTTATAAATATATAGCCCATTCGAAGTGCCGATATAAACATGATTTCTCTTATCCTTCTTCAAGGAATATACAGGAAAATTAATCTGATCTTGAAATATACGCTTTGCAATATGATTTTGGTGGTCTAATCGTGACAATCCGTGTACATTTCCAACCCAATATTCATGCCTATTTTTTTCAAGTATTGCATTCACTAAATATGGGGCATAATTTGTTAAATCCCCTTCAAATTTATAAACCTGACTAGTCATTCCGTCAAAGCGTTCAACTGTACTTCCCGTACCCACCCAAATATAGCCATCGGAATCCTCATAAATACAATGAACATAATTATCAAATAAAGTCCCCTTCTCGCTAGGCGTAGTTATGATGTAATCATGTGCTTTACCAAGCAAGCAAAGAAACAACATCCCGATAATTAGTATGCACTTTCCAATAGTATTCATTCTCCCTTTATTAGAATAAACACAAAATTAATAAGAAAAATGAGAAAATGAAGTATAAGATCTTGTATTTTATAGTTTGAAATAAAAAAGAACATTCCTCCCACTCCACAAAAATAATCATTTTTAGAAGGGACACAGTGACAAGTATTAAAAAACTTAAGCCCAGTTTAGTCAGTTTTTTCTCATTTTTCACTTCGAATTGATTGAGCAGCATCAAGTACTATTTTGAACATATAAAGGAATCAATTGCGGCATTCTCCATTGGGCTAGTATTTCCCTACAAAAGATATTCTTTATATTATCATGCATTCCCCTTCTTTCATTTTGCAAACACCACACCTTCCACGTGCTCCCCTACAAAGAAACGCGCCATATCAGCCGTTTTATACCATGCAGGCTTGCCGGCCATATCATCCGATATAACTTTACCGTTTATCTTCAGATTCTCAAAACGAATATTCTTCACCATCCGTTCCTTGTCATAGCCAACAATATGTGAGAGTTCGGCATGATCGCCATTATAGGTAATATCTTTAAAAAGCACATTCTCAATGCCCCTGCCCGGAGCCTTGCAATACTTCTTATTGTAAAATATACGCAGATTCACCAATTGTCCTTGCCGGAAATTCTCGATGCGGATATTCTCGAACCGTACATTCCGGACCAGATTATTATCACCTGCATTGATAGCCAGACAGCCTTGATAATCCACTTGCATTTCCCGATGATCCAAAATATCAATGTTCCGGTAAGT
>ULUA01092832.1_pt1 | contig 24874 bp, 25 predicted proteins | sample 1958081 | NCBI WGS metagenome assembly ULUA01 (sample SAMEA4835748, study PRJEB28245) | human gut metagenome | biome: gut microbiome; material: fecal sample | place: Denmark | collected 2008
TGCGGTCATGAACGATTTCACCGAAAGGAACAATCGGAGATGTCGGGAAATCTACGCTATTCATATCCTCTATAACACGCTTTTGGATAACAGCAGGAATATCCTCGCGCAGCGGCTTAATTGCCTTAAAGGTGCCGTCCTCATTATATTCTGCATCATAGAAGGAAGGTACATAAATGCCCTTGATTTTTACCACACGCTGCAGAAATTCTTGTCTGCCGCCAGTTTTGCCTTCACGCTTCCACTCCTTGTAGCAACGCATTACCTCAACTAAAACCTCTTCGCCTTCACCGATAACAGCAAAATCAAAGAAATCAGCCAAAGGCTCCGGGTTGTACACACAGGGGCCGCCTACAATAACAAAGGGGTCTGCATCAGTACGATCCTTAGCCAGCAGCGGCACGCCACCCAAATCAAGCATATTTAAGATATTGGTATAGGAAAGCTCGTATTGCAAAGTAAAACCTATAATATCACATTCCCTCAAAGCCTTTTTGGTTTCAAGAGTGCAAAGCACAATTTCACGCTCACGCATCTTCGCCTCCAGGTCAATCCAGGGCGCGTAAACACGTTCTGCGGCAATTCCGTCTTCCTTATTCAGCAGATGGTATAAAATTTTAAAGCCAAGGTAACTCATACCTACTTCATATACATCAGGAAAGCCCAGAGCAATAGTTGCCTCTACTTCTTCAGCAGGCTTAACAATGCTGGCGAACTCACCACCGGTGTAGCGTGCAGGCTTTTGCACGCTGCTTAAAATATCAATAGTTAAATCCTTTTTCAAATTCATATTCTCCTCTATATTTAATGATTGAAGGGTTTATTCAAAACAGTTTTCGTCAATTCTTATAAAATATAGCGCTTTATCGACAACCGTCACTTCTAAAATTGAAGGTTTTGCTTCTTAACCTTAATATTCAACAAAATCGCCACCAACATAAGGTTCGTCGTCAGCGAGCTGACGCCATAGCTCAAAAATGGCAACGGTACGCCTGTTACAGGCATAATACCTGCGGTCATACCAATGTTGACCATAACATGGAACATAAACATGGACGTTACACCGGTTGCCAGAAGCATACCGAAGGTATCATCGGCATCAAGCGCAATCGCAATACCGCGCCAAATGATAATCATATACATAGAAATGATAAACACCGTTCCGATAAAGCCAAACTCTTCACCGGCAACAGCAAAAATAAAGTCCGTATGGTTTTCCGGCAAAAAGTTCAACTGGCTCTGCGTTCCGGCCAACCAGCCTTTACCAAGAAATCCGCCGCTGCCGATAGCAATTTTAGACTGAATAACATGATAACCGCTGCCGAAAGGATCAAGCTCCGGATTCAGAAAAACGCGGATACGGTTCTTCTGATAATCCTTCAGAATCATCCAAAACGCCGGCAGCAAGGCCATAAAAGCCAGCCCCATGCGGAAGAACCATTTATACTTGAAGCCGCTGACAAAAATCATCCCTATCAGGATAGCAATAAAGGTCAGCGAGGTTCCTAAATCCGGCTGACGCATAACAAGTATAAACGGCACCAGAATATATGCAAAAACCGGCAGATAATCCTTAAATTCCTCCAGCCATTCAATTCGCTTATCCATAAAGGTAGCTAAGCAGATAATGAGAAAAACCTTAGCAAATTCACTGGGCTGAAAGGACATCGAGCCTATTTGGATCCAACGCTGTGCACCCAATTGACTCTGACCTACAAACATTACTGCCAAAAGCAGTATGATGTTAAGTATATACAGCTTGGTAGCATAATTTTTGAGTACACGGTAATCAAAAGCCAACGATGCAGTAACAACAGCCAGGCCAAAGAGCATAAACATACTTTGGCGCTGCACATGCCAGGCCTTACCGGTGCTCACTGCAAAGGAATGGGTAGCACTGTCGATAAGCCCCAAGCCACAACCCATAAGTATTAACACAGCAGCAATCAGCCACCAGTCAAGATTTTTCAGGATACGTTTTAAATCCACAATGTACTCCTTCCTGCATTATTGGATGGTGTCCTTTTTCGGGACAGCCTTATCAGGGCGGGGCATATAACCCTTTTCCTGGAAAAATTCTTCAAATGCTTTATAAACAATAGGACCTGCCGCAACAGAGCCGAAGCCGCCCTGTTCCACAATGCAGACTACAACAAGCTCAGGGTCATCTACCGGACCATAGGCTACAAACAAACCATGGTCACGTCCATGAGAGTTTTCGGCAGTACCGGTTTTACCGGCAATTGGCTTAGGCAGGCCTGCAAAGTACGATGCCGTACCACCCTCCTGCGTAGTAGCACTCATGCCCATGCGGATATAGTCAATTGTCTGCTGTGACACATCAATATGCTTACCTTCAGCACGTTTAGGCTTTTCAAAAAGACTGCCGTCACTGTTTATAATACTGTCAACCAGATATGGCTGATACTTGGTACCGCCATTAGCAACAATACTCAGCATAACAGAAAGCTGAATCGGTGTCGTCAGGTTGAAGCCCTGACCGATAGCAGCGTTGAAGGTATCGCCTAAGCGCCAGTCCTCATCCCAAATTTCACGCTTTACTTTTTTAGAGGCAACAAGGCCTTTGCTTTCGCCTTCCAGGTCAATACCGGTGCGTTCGCCAAAGCCAAAGATATGCGCATATTTTTCAATATTATCAATGCCGACGCGATAACCAAGCTCGTAAAAATAAACGTTATCACTCATCGCCAACGCTTTGATAAATGTCAGCCATCCTAAAACCTCGCCGCCGGCGTTACCCATAGTAGGAACCATCGGATGAAAACCACCGTCGAAAATGGGCTCGTTCAAGCCAACCTTTTTCAGTTCAAAGGCAGCACTGCCGGTAACAATCTTAAAGGTAGAACCAGGCGGATATTCACCGGTAATAACCTTGTTATTCATCGGGTAATTGGGATCGTTATTAATAGAATTCCAATTCTTTGAGGAAATGCCATGCACAAACCAGTTGGGGTCATAGCCCGGACGGCTTACCATCGCCCTTACCGCACCGTTACTCGGGTCGATAGCTACTACCGCCGCTGCTCTCGCTCCGGGAGCAATACCGGAGCTTCGCAGAAAGGCAAGATGCTTATCTGTAAAAGCCTCCAGCTCCTTTTGCAGCTCGTAATCTATCGTCAGCTTCAGATTTTTACCGGGAATAGGTTGCACGGAATCGTAATGCTTGACAACGTTACCGGCAACGTCAACCTCCTCCATAAAGGCGCCGTCCTCACCGCGCAGATATTTATCATAAGTCTTTTCCAGTCCGCCCTTACCGACAAGACTGCCCTGAGTAATATTCTTGAACAAGCCCTGCTCAATTTCATAAGCACTTACCTCGCCTACGTAACCCAAAGCATGTACAGCAAGCTCATGATAAGGGTAATTGCGGATAGGCTGCACCGAAAGCATAACCTCCGGCATATAGCGGCGCTGTTCCTCTATTTTTGTTACCATCTGCTGATCAAGATTATTCTTCAGCATAATAGGTTCATAAAAATTTTTGCTCGCCTTAATTTTAGCGTTAATTTCTTCTACCGGCATCTGCAGCAAATTACTGAGGCGCTGCAGTGTTTCCGGTTTATAGCTGGACTGCTTCTGCAATACTACCGCATATCCCGGCAGATTGTTAACCAGCTCTTTGCCCTCACTATCATAAATAATTCCACGGGGAGCAAGAATACGCGACTGGCGCAGCCTGTTGCCGTCAGATTGCTTGGCGTAGTAATCACCGCGCCACAGCTGCAAATAAACCATTCGTCCCAGCAGCACAGCAAATAATACCAGACACACAACCAGCAAGGTGTGCAATCTGGTTATCCGGTTTCTATCTTCCATAGGCTACGTCTGTCTCCTTTCCTGCTTCCTGGTTAATAAGATATATCTTCTTTTCTGATCCATTCATAAATCATCTTCATTATAACTACAACAGGCCATACCAACAGCGCATTGCCTATAATATAGCCCAGGGAATCCCATAAATATGCAAAAAATATGCTCCAGCGTCCGCCACTGCGCAAAAGTTCCAGCCACCAGTAAACAAAACGCAGGATAAAAGTAATCGTCGCAATAGCGCTCATATGATAAAGATAATTATCCTTAAACACCTTTTCCTTTGTCAGGCCCACTATATAACCTACACAGATACGACTGAGAATATGGAAGCCAAAAATACCCACCGTCATTGCATCCTGCAACAGTCCGGTGATACCGCCGACTACCGCACCAGCTTTTTCGCCGCGCAGCAGCGCATAAGCATATACCGCCAAAAGCAGCAAATCACAGGAAAGCCAGCCCGTATAATACACAGACATCGAACCCTGCAGCAGCATTAAGAACAGAAACAGGACGGGCCAAATCAGTCTCCTCATTTTGCCTGTCCTCCCTGTAATACAATTTTCGCTTCCGGCGTAAAGCCAACAATAACCAATACCTGTTCAACATCTGCAATATCAGCAGCAGGTACAATATCTGCTTCCTGCAGCAGACCTACACTATCCATATGAGTAGCAGTAACCTTACCGATAAGAATATCCGCAGGATGGCTGCCGCTGTAACCGCTGGTAACGATAATATCACCCTCACGCAGGCTTGCTTCGCGGTAAATATGCTCCAACAGCAGCTTATCCTTGCCGCTGACACCGCCGGCTACACCGACAGCACGTGAATCAGCGCGCAATACCCTAGCACCTACACGACAGCGCGGAGAGGTAAGCAAAAGTACACGGGCATAATCATCATATACCTCGTCAACCACGCCTACCAAGCCGCCGTTTACTACAGCCATATCAGGTGCCAGGCCTCTGTCCTTACCGGCAGCGATATATATGCAGTCACGTAAATCGCCGAAGCTGCGGGCAATTACCTTTGCTGCTACAACCTTCTGCGATTTGTGCTGCTCCTTATACTCCAGCAAACCTCTCAGCTGCTGATTTTCTGCATACATCGAAGCCATCTGGATATTGGCATTACGCAGCTCTATATTTTCTTGTTTCAGCTTTGCATTTTCGCTCTGCATTACTGTCAGTGCCTTCCAGTAGCCACGCACGCCATCACTGGCATTGCCTAACCCGGTCAGCATACTTTCTACCGGCAGCACTACTGCCGCCACCGCTCTGTTGACCAAAGGAAAACGGCTTCTGCCTGCTACGGCCATCGCCAGCATAGAAAACAGGACCAGAACAAACAAAGCTACCAACATAACCTTCTTATTCATGCTGCATTCCTACTTATTTAGAGGTCATAAAGCCTTTGCGGTAAATGTCAATATTTTCTACAGCAATACCGGTGCCGAGAGCAACACAGTTCAAAGCTTCATCGGACACGAATACCGGCATACCGGTTTCCTGAGAAATAAGTCTGTCCAGATTGCGCAGCATAGAGCTGCCGCCTGTCATAACAATGCCACGGTCCATAATATCAGCGGACAGTTCAGGCGGTGTACGCTCCAAGGTGTTACGAACAGCGTCCACAATCATGCTTACAGGCTCGTTAACTGCTTCGCATACATGGTTGGCATTAACCTCAATGCTCTTAGGCAGACCGCTGAGCAGATCGCGGCCGCGAACTTCCATAACAGCAGGCTCATCAACCTTCATTGCGGTACCGATTTCAATTTTAATATTTTCTGCTGTACGCTCACCGATAAACATATTAAAGGCTTTGCGGATATAACGTACAATAGCACTGTCGATAGCATCGCCGCCGCAGCGTACGCTCTTGCTGACAACAATGCCGCCCAGAGAAATTACGGCAACCTCACAGGTGCCGCCGCCGATATCAACAACCATGCTGCCGGTTGCTTCCTGTACAGGCAAGCCTGCACCGATTGCTGCCGCCATCGGTTCTTCAATCAAGTAAGCCTCACGCGCACCTGCTTCAATAGTAGCATCAACAACTGCACGCTTTTCTACTTCGGTAACACCGGAAGGCACACCAACCAGAATACGCGGACGTACAAAAGTACGGTTGCCCATAGCCTGTTTAATAAAATATTTCAGCATAGACTGAGTAATTTCATAGTCGGCAATAACGCCATCCTTCATCGGACGGATAGCGATAATGTTACCGGGAGTACGGCCAATCATTCTCTTAGCCTCCGCACCGATTGCCAGTACCTCGTTAGTGTCCTTTTCAACAGCTACTACCGACGGTTCGCGGATGATAATACCCTTATCCTTGCAATGCACCAGCGTATTCGCAGTACCCAAATCTATACCCATGTCATCCGACATATTGTTAAAAATACTGATATTAGGGAAAGTAAACTTCATTTCCGACTATCCTCCTAAACTTCTAATGCTCCATCTTCCTGAAAGCTGTAATAAGCACCGTCCCCGATAATCAGATGGTCCAGAAGCGGAATCCCCAACGTTTGTCCTGCCGCCAGCAAAACAGCTGTCAGCTGCCTGTCCTCAATGCTTGGCATCGGATCACCCGATGGATGATTATGTGCCACGCAGATAGAGGCTGCATGCTGCAGAATTGCCGGCAGAAATACCTCACGCGGATGCACCACCGAGTTGGTCAGCGAACCCTCTGATACCAGCTCTGTGCCTATTACTTTATTCTTACTGTTTAACAAAATTACCAAAAATTGTTCCTTTGTGGCATAACGCAGGCGTGGCATCAAAAATGCCGCACCATCCTGCGGACAGCCAAAATGGATTTTATCCAAAGGGCGGGCCGACGCAATACGTCTGCCTATTTCCAGAGCTGCCAAAACGGTTGCTGCCTTGGCCTGCCCCATACCCTTGATTTGCATAAGCTCATTTAAGTCCCTCACTCCTGCTAGACGCCTGTACAGGCCTCCGTCAGCTGTGAGCTCCTTAGCAATCTCCAACGCTGATTTTTGAGCAGTGCCTGTGCGCAGCAATATTGCCAGCAGCTCTGCATCAGTCAGCGCTTCCACCCCACGCAGAAAAAGCTTTTCCCGTGGTCTGTCCTCTAAGGGAAGATTTTTAATACTCTCTGTGTTTGTTGTTTTGTCGATACTACTAAAATCACTGCAAAAATCGCAGGTCCTGCTTACTGCAGGATTAGTCACTCTTCATAGCTCCTCATACTCCCAATCTTTGCATCATTAAGTACAACAATGACAACGGCAGACCTACAACATTGTTATAGCAGCCATTAATTTTTTCCACCAGGACAGCACCTCTGCCCTGAATGCCATAGGCTCCTGCCTTATCCATAGGCTCGCCTGTAGCAATATAAGCATCTATTTCTTCAGCAGTCAGCTGACGAAAGCTTACATCAGTAACGCACACCTTGGACAGCTGCTGTCCCTTATAGCGCACAGCAACGCCTGTCATAACCTGATGTGTACGTCCGGACAAACGCTGCAGCATAGCCTTGGCAGCTGCTGCATCCTGCGGCTTGCCCAAAATAACATTATCAATTACTACGATTGTATCTGCAGCAATAACCGGAAGCTCATCTCCCATTTTTGCTGCTACAGCAGCGCATTTGCCGGCTGCATTATGCAAAGCAACCTCCTGCGCCTGGCTGGCAGTGCCGCTGCCTTCGGCAAAATCCGCCGGACAAACCAACGGAGTAATACCTATTTGCTGCAGCAGCGCCTGTCTGCGCGGAGAGGCTGATGCCAAAATAACCTTCATGCTTCAGCCTATTCCTTTTTACCCATATCAATAACAATCTTCGGCTGCTGGATTTCAAAAATAACAGCCTGCTTGCCTTCGCGTACCGCATCACGTTTAAAAATACGTGCATAGTTTACGGTTACCAAAAGCCACAAAACAATACAGCCGGCAATAAACGGCAATTCATCCATATGAAAGAACGTAGCCATACTGTGTCCGCAGGCAACACCTGCAAGAATGCCTGCTACCGGCAGGCCGTAAATAACCAGCTTAGCCTTGCGTTGGTCAAAATCGCGGTATTCCGCACCTACTACATCGCCGGCCTTGGCACCTACCGGGTTCCAGCAATCTATGTATTTAGGCAGGCCTGTCAGTTCGCTTTCAGCTTTGTCAACCTTTACCTCAGCGCGCTCACCCTGCTTTTTAACAATAATACCTCTAATTTCTGCCATTGAAGCAAATCCTTCCTCTACCAAATATTTAGCTTAATAAGCGTGTACGAAAATATACCAATAGCCGAAGCCGAAAACTACGCCGTAAATTGCCAGGAAAACAAGAACGCCTTGCCAGCATACAGGATAACCGAAGTTGATATCCTCACCGAAAATACCACGGCGGTTAAAAAAAGTATATTTTTTACGTTTTCTGAACCACGCCAATTTGTTATCGGGGCCAACCAGCTTGGCAATCAGATAAATGTAAATAAAAGAACCAAAAAATATTTGCATAACGCGGGCGCAAACAACCACCGGTTCTACGTTAGCTATAGTTTCCATATCTCAAAGCCTCCTATATCAAAAACAATCATCAATTAAAGCTGAATAAATTTATCCGGCATTTCCTTACGCAATACACGGACAAACTCATCACTGGATTTAAACAGCAAACCCGCCAGCTTATTTTTCTTGCCTTCGGTAAACACCAGCAAGCGCTGCGGATTTTCATCAAGTGAATTATAGCGATGGATATAATGCTTAATCGCTGTTTTACGGAAAAAGCTCTTTACATATTTATCGGTAAAGCTTTCTGTACGGGTCAGGTCAACAACATAACTGCGTTTAATAAAGCCTAAGCCGTGGCTGATTACCTCAAGCTTCATATCCTTGTAGAGTATCAGAGTATAGCCAAAGGCTACACGCCAAATCCACAGAGCCAAAAGCACTGTATCCATACCCCAGCCCAGCATATCAAAGCGTCTATGTTCCTGCAGCCAGGTCCATTCATGCCAATAAAGGCTCGCAATCATAAGCAAGGCAATCACTGCAAAGATTTTTCTTTGCGTACTTGTTCCAGATTCTTCACGATACAATTCTTCCAAAAGAGTTCCCTCCAGCTTTCTAAATTGTGCAATAGCAACAAAGCAATCTTATCCAATTAATTATATCAAATTTTACACTTAAAGCATATACCTCAGGCAATAAAAATCGGTGCAAAAATGTGAATTTTACCTGCATCAGACAGCTTTCCTGCAAAAGCAAAACACCGCTTCGCCGGCTTACGCCATTGAAGCGGGTTTCAGTAAGTATTATGCTTTATTAAAACATAGCATCTGATATTACGTCAGCCTTAAGTAACATCTGTCATCCCTGAGGTTTTTCATTGCTAACCATTCAGCAACTTAAGTACATGATAGCCTATTTGCGCACCTGACCGTTACCGTTAATCAGATACTTAGTACTCGTAAGCTCCGGCAGCGCCATAGGTCCGCGGGCATGCAGCTTTTGTGTGCTGATGCCGATTTCAGCACCGAAGCCGAATTCGTTGCCGTCGGTAAAGCGGGTAGAGGCATTGACGTAAACAGCAGCAGCGTCCACTGTATATTGGAAAAGCTGTGCCGCCTGATAATTATCGGTAACAATACATTCGCTGTGACCTGTGCCGTATTTGGCAATATGAGCCATGGCCTCCTCAATGCTGTCAACAATCTTGACGGAAAGGCGCAAATCGCCGTATTCCGTAGACCAGTCTTCTTCAGTTGCCGGATGCACCTGACCACTGTACTCCTGCACAGCCTCATCACCGCGTATTTCTACGGCAGATGAATTATACATCATCAGCATCATCGGCAAGAATTTATCCGCAATATCCTTATGCACCAGCAATGTTTCCATTGCATTGCATACGGAAGGACGCTGCACCTTAGCATTGAAAGCAATTTTCATAGCCATCTCCACGTCGGCATCCTTGTCAACATAGGTATGGCATACGCCCGCACCTGTTTCGATAACCGGCACGCTGGCATTACGCACCACCGCCTGAATCAGCCCGGCACCGCCGCGAGGAATAACCACGTCGACAAGGCCATTCATATGGATTAAATCCTGCACAGCCTGTCTGTCACTGGTATTAATAAACTGAATAGAGCCCGCAGGAATGCCTGCACCCTCCGCAGCCTGCGCCAAAATCGCAGCAACAGTTTTATTGGACTCCATCGCCTCACTGCCGCCCTTAAGGATAACAGCATTGCCGGACTTCAGGCACAGGCCTGCGGCATCCGCCGTAACGTTGGGACGTGCCTCGTAAATAATACCGATAACGCCCAAGGGAACGCGAATTTTAGTAATATGCAGGCCGTTAGGCAGAGTTTTGCCGTCAATAACATTCCCCACAGGGTCAGCCAAGCCTGCTACCTGACGCAGGCCGTCAGCCATACCGCTGATGCGCTCGGCAGTCAGTTTCAGACGGTCCAGCATTGAGCTTTTCATGCCCTTGGCTGCAGCAGCAGTCATATCACGCTCATTCGCAGCTAAAATTTCAGACTGTTGTGCCTCAAGCGCAGCAGCCATCGCCAAAAGTGCCGCATTCTTAACTGCGGTAGAAGTAACGGCAAGCTTTGCTGCAGCCTGCTTTGCAGCCTGCGCCTTAGCCTTCACCAATTCATACGTTGCCATAATCCTCACCCTGCCTTATAAAATAACCAAGTCATCGCGGTGGATAACCTCATCAAAATTTTTATGTCCCAGAATATTTGCAATCTCGCCGGAATTGCAGCCCTTAATCTGCTCCAGCTCGGCAGAAGAATAATGCACTAAACCACGCGCCAGCTCGTGCGCGTCCTTATCGATAACGCTCACTGTGCTGCCCGGCAAAAATTCACCCTGCACGGCAAACACGCCTGCCGGCAGAATACTGCAGCCGCCGGCCTTGCGAATAGCCTTGGCGCAACCATCATCCACAACAATACTGCCGGCGATTTTGGCACCAAAGGCCAGCCAGCGCTTGCGGAACTGCAGACGGTTTTCCCGGCTCACGAACAAGGTTCCCAGCTTTTCACCCTGCAGCACACGGGTAATGGCATTCTTCTCGGTACCGCTGGCAATTACCAGATGAATACCGCTGCTTGTCGCAGCCTTGGCAGCCTGAATCTTAGTCGCCATACCGCCTGTACCGCGGGCAGAGCCGACACCGCCGGCACTTGCCTCAATCTCCGGAGTGATTTCCGCAACCTCAGGCACAATAACAGCGTCCGGATGCGTTTGCGGATTAGCGGTATACAGGCCATCCACATCCGACAAAATGATAACAAGGTCAGCATCCACAATGCCTGCAACAAGAGCAGACATATTATCGTTATCGCCGATTTTCAGCTCATCGAGCGCCACAACGTCATTTTCGTTGACGATAGGGATAACACGCTGACGCATCAGCTCCATAAAGGTATTACGCGTATTTGTATAACGATGGCGGTCAATGGCCTCTGTTTTGGTAATCAGCACCTGCGCCACGATCTGACCGTAATCGGCAAAGAATTTTTCGTAGGTGTGCATAAGAACGCCCTGACCTACGGCAGCAGCGGCCTGCTTGCCGGGAATAGTTTTGGGTTTGCCCGGCAAGCCCATACGGTCCACGCCCACAGCCACGGCACCGCTAGTTACCAAAATCATTTCCTTGCCCTGATTCTGTAAATCGCTGATTTCACGCGCCAGACGATCAATCTGACTAAAATTGCGCTTGCCGTTGGCATAGGTAATCGTACTCGTACCAACCTTAATGACAATACGCTTAGCCTTTTTTAATGCCTCACGGCTTGCTTCATTGTTTAACATTTCCCCTCACCTGCAGTTCTAGTTTTTTATATTTTTTGCGTTATCCGCAATACGTCTCTTTCGCCAAGGACGCAGAGAATGTGTCGGATGCTAAATGAAACGGACGACGGCGTACTCCTTGTACGTCGAGGAAATTTCATGACGCAGATAGCACGTTATCCGCACACTTGCTTTTTAGAGACTGTGGAGAATGTGCCGGATGCTAAATGAAATTTACGATGGCGTACTCCTCGTACGTCAAGTAAATTTCATGACGCAGACGGTGCGTTATCCGCAGGATCAATCCTTGTAGTCGAAAACCATATCCCTAATACGCACACTCTGACCTTCCTGTACGCCTCTCTCCTTCAGCGCCTCGTCAATGCCAAGACGTTTCCAAATCAGCTGGAAGCGGTAAAGTGCCTCGTCATTATCAAAGTTAGTCATAGCAACAAGACGCTCGATGTTCTTGCCGCGAACCTCCCAGTCGGTATCATTGCCGACAACAATTTCATAGCTGTCCGGATCAATCTCGTCAAAGCGTGCCAGGTCTTCCTCATCCTCTTCCGGAACATATTGCAGCAGCAGGTCGTAAGCCTTAAACATCAGCTCACGCAATCCTTCGCCAGTAGCAGCACTTGCCTTACAGATTTCGTAGCCTTTAGCTTCAACGTATTCCTTTAAGCGCTCAAAGTTTTCCTGCGCTTCCGGCAGGTCCATTTTGTTGGCAACAACCAGTTGCTTACGACGTGCCAGACGCTCGCTGTATTCTGCCAGCTCTGTATTGATTTTGTCAAAATCCTCAATCGGATCACGGCCGTCAACGCCTGCAACGTCAACAATATGCAGCAGTACCTTAGTACGCTCTACGTGACGCAAGAAGTCATGACCAAGGCCTACACCCTCATGCGCACCTTCAATCAAACCGGGGATATCCGCCAGTACAAAGCTGCGCTCCTCATCCAGACGTACCACGCCCAAAACCGGGGACAGCGTTGTAAAATGGTAGGCAGCAATTTCGGGGCGGGCAGCGCTCACCTGTGCGATAATGCTGGACTTGCCTACGCTGGGATAGCCTACCAGGCCAACGTCAGCCAACAGCTTCAGCTCCAGCTTCAGCCAACGGTTTTCACCGGGTTCGCCCTTTTCAGCAAAGGTAGGAGCACGGTTGGTGCTGGTAACATAGCAGGCATTTCCCTTACCGCCGCGGCCGCCTTTAGCAGCCGTATAGGTCTGGCCGTCCTCAACAAGGTCTGCCATAACGGCTCCGGTTGCATCATCACGTACCAAAGTACCCATCGGAACCTTCACGAAAACAGTATCGGCGCGTACACCGGTGCAGTTTTTGGTACCGCCCTGACCGCCGCGCTTAGCAACATATTTTCTCTTGTAACGGAAATCAATCAGGGTATTGAGATTTTTGTCCGCAATCAGGACAACGTCACCGCCGCGACCGCCGTTACCGCCGTTCGGGCCACCCTTTTCTACAAATTTTTCTCTGCGGAAGCTGCTCATGCCGTCACCGCCATCGCCTGCTTCTACATAAATTCTCGCTCTGTCAATAAACATTTTGTTTTCTCCTATATCGTAAATTTAGCTATTGCTAGGTATATTTATCTATATTATAGCTTATCTTGCAGGGAAAGTGCAACGTGGTAACAATCAAATCCGCAGAAAAGCTTTGAGTTTGCGAAGATTTCACTTCTGATTTATATGACGCAGATGGTGCATTGCTGTAGCCGTTACCTATTTCAAGGCTACAGCTAATAAAAAATGTGCCTGCAGCTATTTTTTATATACACAAAAGCCACAAGCACGTTTATAAAAGGAAAGGAGAATCTTATATCTTACTTACGCAAAAATTTATCAACTACATGTGCGGCGCCACGCCCTTCGGCAATAGCCCACACCACCAGGCTCTGTCCGCGACGTGCGTCACCAGCGGCAAAAACGCCGGGTACGCTGGTCGCATAGCTGCTGTCATCGGCCGCTATGCTGCCGTTAGGTGCCTTCGCCAACTTGAATTCCTCAAACAGTCGCTCTTCGCTGCCCACAAAGCCCATAGCCAGAAGCACCAGCTGTGCAGGCACCCTCACAGGGAGCAGGACAGACGTGAGATGTAAATTCCGGAAAATTGTTGGTTTTATTAAGACGGGCATAGGCATAATCATCCATCCCATGGTAAACAAGATCATTAAATTCCGGCATCAGATTATGCAGCGGACAGCCTGAAACCATGCGGTTAATCATTACACCGCTATGGCAAAAGGGAACACCGCAATCCATACAGCGCACTGCCTGACAGCGCAGTGCTTCCTTATGCGGCAGGCTGCTCGTCTTAATTTTCTGCCAATCCTTAATTCTTTCTTCGGGGGCACGCAAAGCAAGCTCCGCACGCTTGTAATCCATAAACCCGGTAGGCTTACCCATTATGCCTTCACCTCCTCAAATACCTTCAGGATGGCAGCTTTACGGCTGTGGATCAATCAGATTCAGTTCCGGACCGATACCGCTAGTTGTATCCGTAAAAACCTCCTCACGAATGGCATCAATCGGCGGATTTGTTACCTGCGCAAAGAGCTGTTTAAAGTAGTTATATAAAAGCTGCGGCTTTTCACTGAGTACTGCTTGGCACATTCCTTAACAAAAAAGTTATGCGGAATCTGCAGCCGTACGCCGACACCGTCACCGAAGTTCATATCTGCTCCCTGACCGCCGCGATGATCCATGTTATGCAGAACCACCAAAGCCTGTCGTAAAATTTTATTAGACTTCTTGCCCTTAATATTGGCAACTACGCCAACACCGCAGGCATCGTGTTCAAACCAAGGATCGTACAATCCCTGTTTTTTGGGCAGCGAAGTATTCATAATAAATTCCCCTCTCAAAGCATTTTATCAATAAATCTATTAGCAGTTCCGTTAGTGTTTCTGTTAAAGACCACCACAGCGACTGTAATTTTAATTGTAATACCACGTTATTACAATCGTAAATTGTATACATGTATATTTACTTGTATAACAAAAGTTCTACAAAAGGTAATTTTCTAAAATAGGTAAGGGTTAACATTCTATAACAATTTATATCTTAGCAGTACTTTTTTCCTTCTGTATTGTACACTTAATGTTTTTCTAGGCATTTTTTCATTTTCACACTTGACAAACCACGAAATTGTTGCGATAATGTGAAGAACACAGTGATGTGTTTGTTTTAATTTAAGAACAAAATGCAATGACCGGGAAAATTTACCTGCCCCAGCATCCAGAGAGACGGCGTATGGTGCAAGCCGCCAACAAGCAGGCAAAGAAGCTCACCCGCGAGCAGCTTCTCTGAACCAAGTAGGAGCAGACGTTTCCAGCACGTTACGCTGCCGATTCGCTAATCGGAAAAATTAAGTACAACTTAGGGTGGTACCGCGAAAAAATTTCGCCCCTATCTGCAAGCGCAGATAGGGGCTATTTTTATTATAAGGAAGAAGGTTAATTTTATGGGAATGACAATGACGCAAAAAATCTTAGCCAAGCACGCTCACCGCGACAGCGTAAGCGCCGGCGACCTGCTTGTTTCTCAAGTAGATTTAGTATTAGCTAATGATATTACCGGTCCTCCGGCTATCAACGAATTTGAAAAAATCGGTAAACCGGTATTTGATAAAAACAAAATTGCTCTGGTTCCGGACCATTTCTCCCCCTGCAAGGATATCAAATCCGCAACCATGTGCAAGCGTATGCGTGACTTCGCCCGCAAGCACGAAATCAAAAACTACTTTGAAGTAGGCCAGATGGGTATCGAGCATGCACTGCTGCCGGATAAAGGCCTTGTTGCTCCCGGCGAAATCATCATCGGTGCCGATTCCCACACTTGTACCTACGGCGCACTCAATGCTCTTAGCACCGGCATGGGCCAAACCGATATCGGCTGCGCTATGGCCAGCGGTACCTCCTGGTTCAAGGTTCCGCAGGCTATCAAGGTTAACCTGACCGGCAAGCTGCCGAAATATGTTAAAGGCAAGGACATCATCCTGACCATCATCGGTATGATTGGCGTTGACGGCGCCCGTTACCAATCTTTGGAATTTACCGGCGAAGGCGTCAGCGAGCTTTCTATGGCCGACCGTCTGACTATCTGCAACATGGCTATTGAGGCCGGCGGCAAAAACGGTATTTTCCCCGTTGATGAAAAAACCATTGAATTCTTAAAGGAACGCGGAGTAACCCGTGAATGGGAAGCAGTTACTGCCGACGAAGACGCTGAATATGTCCGCGTACTCGATATTAAGCTCGACGAGCTTATTCCCGTTGTTGCTTATCCGCATCTGCCGGAAAACACTCATCCTGCTAAGGAAGGTCATGCAATCAAAATCGACCAGGTTGTCATCGGCTCCTGCACCAACGGCCGTCTGGAAGATCTTGAGCAGGCTGCCGAAATTCTCAAAGGTCACAAGGTTTGCGACCATGTGCGTATGATTATCATCCCGGCAACCCAGCAGATTTATCAGGAGGCTATCCACCGCGGTTACATCGATACCTTTATTGATGCCGGTGCTGCCGTTTCCACTCCGACCTGCGGTCCCTGCCTGGGCGGTTACATGGGCATCCTCGCTGCAGGCGAGCGCGCTGTATCCACCACCAACCGCAACTTCCGCGGCCGCATGGGCCATGTCGACAGCGAGGTTTATCTGGCAAGCCCCTATACCGCTGCAGCCAGTGCCATCACCGGTTATATCACCAGCCCTGAGGAGGTAGTAAAATGAGCAAAGTTTGGCGTTACGGCGACCACATCGATACAGACGTTATTATTCCGGCAAGATATCTGAACATTGCCGATTTCAAGGAGTTAGCAGAGCACGCTATGGAGGATGCGAAGGAAAACCTGGAAATTAACTTCGCTGCCAACGTACAGCCCGGCGATTACATCGTAGCAGGCAAAAACTTCGGCTGCGGCTCCTCCCGTGAGCATGCCCCTGTAGTATTAAAGGTTAAGGGCATCAAATGCATCGTAGCAGACAGCTTTGCCCGCATCTTCTATCGCAATGCGATTAACATCGGTCTGCCGGTGCTGGAAATCGGTGCCGACGTAGAAAAGATCGAACCCGGTGACGAAATTGACGTTGATGTCAACAAGGGTGAAATCAAAATCCTCAATAAAAATATTACGATCAAAACAAAACCGCTGCCGGAATTTATCCAGCATATCGCAGACTGCGGCGGCCTGATTAATTATATTAAAGGAGAAAACAAATAATGAAGATTTGCTTACTGCCCGGTGACGGCATTGGTGTAGAAATAGTTGATGCAGCGGTAGAGGTTCTCGACGCTGCTGCCAAAAAATTCGGCTTTGAAATTGAATATGATAAGCAGCTCATCGGCGGCTGCGCAATCGATGCAACCGGCGTTCCCCTGCCGGAAGCAACCATTGCCAGTGCTAAGGCTGCTGACGCTGTGCTGCTCGGTGCTGTCGGCGGACCGAAATGGGATAATGTTGCTCCGGATATCCGTCCGGAAAAAGGCCTGCTTGGTATCCGCAAAGCTTTGGGCCTGTACTGCAACCTGCGCCCGATGACCGTTTCCAAATTCACCGCGCATCTTTCTCCACTCAAGGCAGAGCGTGCCGAAGGCGCCGATCTGTTAATTGTACGCGAGCTTACCGGCGGCATCTACTTCGGTGAACACAACGAAGCGCACCTCAACGCTGACGGTGTTGAGGAAGCAAGCGACGTTGAGCTTTACACCCGTCCGGAGGTAGAACGCATTGCCCGTTTTGCATTTGAAGCTGCCAAAAAACGCCGCGGCAAGGTAACCAGCGTTGATAAAGCCAATGTATTGGGCTCCAGCCGCATGTGGCGTAAAATTGTTGCCGAAATGCAGGCTAAGGATTATCCTGAAGTCGAGCTAAACAACTTCTATGTTGACAACTGCGCTATGCAGTTAGTGCTGAATCCGAAGCAGTTTGACGTTATTTTGACCAACAATATCTTTGGCGATATTCTCAGTGATGAAGCAAGCACCATCGCAGGCAGCATCGGCCTGCTTCCGAGCGCCAGCCTCGGCGACGGCACCGGTATGTACGAGCCTATTCACGGCAGCGCACCGGACATTGCCGGCCAGGGCATTGCTAACCCGCTGGCAACCATTCTCAGTGTTGCTATGATGCTGCGCTACTCCCTGAACCAAAACGAAGCAGCAGACGCTATGGAAGCAGCTGTTGACGCAGTTATGGAGCAAGGCTACCGCACTCCGGACCTTTATGCTGAAGGTCTGAAGAAGGTTTCTACATCTGAAATGGGACATCTTGTTGCTCAGGAACTGCTTAAATAAACATTCCCGGTATAACGCCATCCCCTCAGCGTTTACCAAAGCATTTCTACCCGTAAGCCTTCCGTTTGGGGCTTACGGGTAAATTTCCCATCACTTAGGCACTATTATGTTTTGATTTTTTTGTTTTTTGGATTTTTTTACGATTGTTGTGGTGTATTATGATGCAAACTTTAGTTAAAAACACAAATTCTGTGTATACTAATAGTATTTCAAGCAATACTGCGGCCTTCCGCCAAGGCTTGCACGATGGTATCCCCATAGGATTGGGGTATTTTGCCGTAGCCTTTTCTCTGGGAATTATTTGCCGCACATCCGGGCTTTCTGTATTCCAAGGCTTTCTGACAAGCCTGCTCAACAACACTTCAGCCGGTGAATTCGCCGCCATTACCCTCATAGGTCAAAACGCCAGCTATACCGAAATAGCACTTGTAACCCTTATCGCCAATGCACGCTACATGCTGATGAGCTGCGCTCTTAGCCAAAGACTCAGCAGTGAACAAGGCTTTATACATCGTCTGGCTATGGCCTTCGCTGTAACGGATGAGCTTTTTGGTATCGCCATCTCCCGTCCGGGGGTTTTGAATCCATACTATTACTATGGCGGCATGGCCGTAGCAATTCCTGGCTGGTCGATTGGCACAGCCTGCGGCATTATCGCCGGTGCTGCGCTGCCAGAACGCATTGTCAGCGCACTGAGCGTAGCACTGTTTGGTATGTTCCTTGCTATTATCATTCCCCCTGCACGCGAAAGCCGTATCATTTTAACTGTTGTAATCACAAGCTTCATCGCCAGCTTCGCAGCAGCATATCTGCAGCCGTTGGCGCAGCTTACCGGCGGTACGCGTACCATTATCCTCACTGTAGTCATCGCAGCGGCTGCAGCCTGGTTCAGGCCGGTACAGTCCCAGCAAAAGGAGGATTAGCAGATGGAACACAATATTTATATTTATATTGCAGTCATGGCGCTTGTTACCTATGCTATCCGTGTGCTTCCGCTCACACTCATCCGTAAGGAAATCAAAAATCCCTTCATCCGTTCGTTTTTACATTATGTCCCCTACACGACGCTCGCAGTAATGACCTTTCCCGCTATCCTGCAGGAAACACAGACACCTGCTGCAGGAGCGCTTGCCCTCGGCGTCGGCGTTGCCACCGCCTGGCGCGGCATGAGCCTTTTTCATGTGGCTTGCTGCTGCTGCGCCGTCGTGTTTATCGTAGAGTTTATCATGGTGCCGTAAAGTGCCAAAAGCTACCGGCTCAGGAGATTTTTCTCCGGGCTGGCGGCTTTTTGTATTACTGTAATCAACGTGCGTTTAATCCCAATTCATTAATTAATGCGCGCTGCAAAAGATTAGAAAAATTGATATCGTTATCAATTGCCATATTATTAAGCCATGCAGGAATCGAGAGCGTTTTCTTCACTGCCTTAGCATTATACTTTTTATCATACGCCAGCTTATCAAAAGCAACCATCATCACAAACTGACTGCCTTCCAGGTTGATTTCATTTGGTTTTGATGCCTGAGGATATTCTTCAGGCTTTTTACCTTCCAACATCAGGCCAATCACTTCCTGCACCATCTCCAAAGCTTCTTCCAAGGAATCTCCTTGTGTATTGCAGCCGGGAATATCCGGAACATAAACAGATACGCCTACTTCCTCAGGTTCAAAAATTACTGGATAAAAATATTTTTTAGACATAATGCGCTGCTACTAAAAACATAGACAAAAGTGTTTATGTCTTAGAAAAATCCTTGTTCATCGTACTCGCTCTCGCTGCCTTGAAAGACAAGCTACTAGCGTTTGTATAGCACTCCAAAGGCGTTGGCAAATATGCTCCTTGCGAATAAAGCAAGGAAATAAGCCTGTTCCCGACTAGCCATCGGTACATATATCGGAACTTTTGTTGTTAAGCTAACCGATATTTTTTTGCATCTCGCAAATTAAGCGAAGCATTGAAATCTCTATCTTCCGTATATCCACATTTAGGACAAACATATACACGGTCTTTGAGTTTCAGATCTTTATGAATATGTCCGCAACAATGGCAAGTCTTAGAACTTGGATAGAATATATCAACAACACGAAATTCTATGCCAATAATTTCGGCTTTTCGCTTCAGCTTGACCAGCAAATTATTAAATCGCTGTGCAGCTACTGCTTTTGCCAGATGCTTGTTCTTCATCATTCCCTTTACATTCAAATCTTCCACTGTAATAAAGCGTGGTTTTTGCTTTACGATTTCATGGATGACTTTGTTTTCATAATCCTCACGGATATGCTTAATGCGCTGATGAAGTTTTTGTACCTTCAACTTTTGCTTTTCTATGTTTGCAGAGGCAGTAACAGTCTTACCACCTTTCTTCTTTTTAGACTCATATTTACGGCTAAGGCACCTCTGCTCTCTCCGAAGCCGTTTCTCCAGTCGTTTGACTTTTGAACTCTTATTGATATTATTGAATGTCTTACCATTGCTTACAATAGCAAGCTTTTTGATACCTAAATCTATGCCCATGCCAGTTGTTGCTGTATGATATGATGCTTCTAGATCCTTGTTGTACTTAGATTTCTCATCAATATCCACTACTACAGATACATAGAACCTACCAGCTACATAAGATACTGTACCGCTGGTGACAATTGCACCTACTGGTAAATAACCAAACTCTTTGAGTCTGACCTGTTTTAGTGTCGGTATCATCAGCTTGTGTCGCCATATTGTCCAGTCACCTTTATTATTTTTTGGAAAATAAAGCTTTACATCTTGATTAGATTTCTTTTTGAAGCGTGGAAACCCTGCCAGTCCATCAAAAAATTTTTTGAAAGCAGTTTCAGCATTTACCAAGGACTTTTTGCGAGCTTTAGAACCACATTCATTTATCCATGGCAGTTCTATCTTCAGCTTATGATTTACATATTTATCAAAATCATTGGCAGATACAAAATGCTTTTGATGGCTGTCTAACAAGCCACGCTGATACATCCTGTACAGTTTTTTATTATAGGCAATGTACTGATTGTATAAAAATCTGGCAATACCAATTGAGCGGATAATTTTTTCTTTCTGCTCTCTAGTCGGGGCTATTTCTGTCTTGAACGCCTTTAGCAATGCTTTCATCCCCTTCTATCTGGTTTTTTATAGATGTAATCATCGCAATGTCTCTTTGTGAGTATATTATGTCACTAATGCGCATATTTATCTATGTATTGAACAACTTAATGATCCTCCTTTAATTTATCATACTACGTAATATTACGTATGTAAAGGAATGCACGCTGCAACAAAAAAGTCTTCGCACATATCTAAATATGCACGAAGACCAAAAGATTATTATAAAATTTTTACCTCACAGCAGCCAATGGAACATGCCGAAATAAGAGAAAACACACAACACGGAAACGCCCAGCGCAGAAACGCCGAACATTTTCATAAACAGATTCTGCTGCTGCTTCTGATTAGCATTAGCGGCTGAAGCATATGCTGCCAACGCCAACGCACCGCCTGTAGAAAGCGGACTGATGGCAGCGACATGTGAAATCGTTGTAATCGAGGAAGCCAATTCGAACTCATTCACCCCGCCAAGCTGCTGGGCAACATGCGGCACAGTCGGCAGCAGCGTAGGCATAACAACACCGCTGCTTGAGCTGAACCAGCTCATAATACCGGAGGTAAGTCCCATAACAGCGGCAGCACTTTTAGCGCTCATCAGCGAAACAAGCACATTGGAAAGCACCTCAATACCGCCGAGATCTATAATCAGCTGCATCAAAACACCGACACCGGTAATCAGCAGCAGCGTATTCCAGGGAATATGTTTAATCGCCTTCGTCTCATCGGAAACACGTAAAAAGGACAATACCGCAGCAACTGCAAAGCTGACCAGTCCGACGTTAATTCGCAAAAGCATAACCATAAGCACCATCACTACAATACCGGCAATAGTCGTCAGCTGCCTTTTGTTAAAGCAGGGAACTTCTTTTTTCTGCTCCACAGCAGCAGAACGCAGCTTATAGCCTCCCAGCAAAATGTAGACAATAACAGCATAAATAGTAAAGGAAAGAATGCCATTCATAAGAAAATCATTTTCAATACCTGTCAGGCCAAACTCTGCGCACAGATTCGCACCGATAATGCCGGTAGCAGCAAGCGGTGATAAACCACCGGCGCAAGAACCCAAAACAGTTAAGGTTGAAAGCAGCACAGGACTGATTTTCATTTCTGCTGCCAAGGACATGGAAAAAACCATCATTATAGCCATAGTCGGTACAGATCCGGGACCAAGCGCAGCAAGTATAATCGAGAATACATAAATAATGATCGGAATCAGGTAAACACGCTTACCTGCCAAGGAAATAACTTTTTGTGCCAGTAAATCCAGACTGCCGTTAATCTGTGCCAAACTGAACAAATAAGTTACACCCAAAAGCATCAGAAACAAAGAAGCATTGAAGCCTTTAATAATTTCCGCATCACTGATGCCTGCCATACGTCCTAAAAGCAAGGCAAAAGCTATGCACAAAAGACCCGTATTCATTTTACGGATAAAACCAAGCATTATCGCCAGCAGTAAAAAACCCAAGGATAACAGAGCCATCGGAAACCTCCAAAAAATATATTTGAGAGTGTATTTGAGAGTGTAACAACGGTAATATTAAATATAACAGAATTGCCATTTATATAATAACACTTAGGAATTACTTTGTAAAACGGTAGTTTTGTTTATCTTATTCTTGTTTGGCATTAAAATTATTCCATATAGGAATAGTCTTTTTATTGTCGTCTCTGTGCAGATATAGACTATGCTATTCCCACTCTTTAAAGCAAAATAGTTTATTTCCTGCAAAATAAATGTTACAATAAATAATTGAGAGAAGATTAGACAATTTTCATAGCTATAACAACGCTGTGAAAATTACATTATGGAGATGATTGCTTTGCCAAATTATGCAGATATCAACGGACGGCCGATGAAGAAGCTGCAAATACAACAATACCTGCGCAAGCTGCAGCTCAACGATTTCGAGCCGGCTGTTAATTTAGCAACCCTGACTAAATTGCAGGACGCGCACCTCAAATATATTCCCTATGAAAATTTTGACTGTCTTAACGGCAAAATTACCTCGCTCAAACGCCAGGATATGTTCAATAAGGTTATCATGCATAACCGCGGTGGCATCTGCTTTGAGCTGAACGGACTTTACAACTGGCTTTTGGAATCCCTGGGCTTTGATGTGACCAGCTATTCCGCCCGCTTTATCGATAAAATGGAAACCTACCAGCTGCGCCGCCACCGCGTAATGTGTGTAGCTTTAGGCGATAAGTGTTATCTGACCGATGTCGGTGTGAACAGCGAAAGCCCGCGTGTGCCGCTGGAAATTACTGAAGGCCTGATTCAAAGCGACGGCATCAGCCAATACAAATTTACCCGCAGTGAATTTTGGGGCTGGCTGCTCTGGCAGAAGGAACGCGGCAAAATCTGGAAACGCCTCTTTGGCTTTACCGAAGAGCCGCAGATAGACAAAGACTTTATTACCGCCAGCTTCTGGTGCGACGCACATCCAGACTCACCGTTTATTAAAAGCAAAAAGCTGTCTATTTTCCGCGAGGACTGCAATATTACCGTTCGCGGCAACTATTTGAAATTTTACCTCGGCGGTCGCGTTAAGTACCGCTATAAAATTAACACAGGTGCTGAGCTTAAGGAAATTCTTTGGGAGTATTTCGGTATTAATGTAGAATACCGGCTCAAGGATGACGGTATAGAATACTAAGCCGGCAGGAGATTTGTAAAATGCCTGATTTATTTTTTCCCAGTTATACAAAAAAAATACTGTCTGCTTTGAACGCTGCCGGCTATGAAGCATATCTTGTCGGCGGTGCCGTGCGCGACCTGCTTTTGGGTAAATCACCGGATGATTACGATATCACCACCAATGCTCTGCCTGAGCAGGTTTTAACTGTTTGCAAGCAAAATGATTGGAAGACCGTTGACCAATTAGGTCACAATTTCGGTTGCGTAGTCATTGTTATCGACGGCGTTGCTACCGAAGTAACAACCTTCCGCGGCGAACGCTATAATGATGACGATATGCATCGCCCTGCCGCTACCTGGTTTTGCAGCAGTCTGCGCGAGGATTTGAGCCGCCGTGATTTTACTGTCAACGCTATGGCACTATCACTGGACGGCACATTGTATGACTACTTTGGCGGTCAGCTGGATTTGCAGCAGAAAATTTTACGCACTGTAGGTAATGCTAAGCAACGCTTTCATGAGGATGCGCTGCGTATGCTGCGTGCCTGCCGCTTTGCGGCACAGCTTGGCTTTACCTATGAGCAGGCAGGCTGCGAAGCATTGCTTGCTTGCGGAGCGCCTAATACGCCCTACTTTCTGCCACACAGCTACAGCTTTCCGGTTGAACGCTGCGCCGGACTTTCACTGGAGCGTGTGCGCAAGGAGCTTGAAAAGCTCATTACCGCTAAGTATGCAGGCAAGGGCTTAATGCTGATGATGGCAACAGGCCTTTTGGGTGCAAGCTGCCATACCCGTGAAAACGGCAACAATACTGTCATTCCCATTCTGCCGGAAGCACTGCATCTTTTAGGTCTGCACCAAAATCCACGCTTTCATTTATATGACACCTGGGAGCACACACTGCTGGCGATTGACAACAGCCCGCACGATTTAGCCATCCGTTGGGCATTAGTGCTGCACGATTTTGGCAAGGGCTTGCCGAATGTACGCAAGCTGAACAAGGAAGGACAACCAAGCGATCCCGGCCACGAAGCAGAAAGCGCCAAAATGTCTAAGGCTATCCTGACACGCCTTGGCTACAACAACAGCTTCGTACATCTGGTTACCTGGCTGGTAGCGCAGCATATGCGCTTCGCGCCTATGCTGCTCACCGGCGAGCGCACCCTGCTGCGCTG
>ULUA01096762.1_pt1 | contig 24778 bp, 22 predicted proteins | sample 1958081 | NCBI WGS metagenome assembly ULUA01 (sample SAMEA4835748, study PRJEB28245) | human gut metagenome | biome: gut microbiome; material: fecal sample | place: Denmark | collected 2008
TAGGGGCAGTTCAAACCACCGGTTTACCGGTGGTTTTGATTGTATGTGATTTATTATGTGTACAGCAAATGCAAGTTCTCTGCCATTACGTTTTAAGCTTGATATAATGATGTTATTTGTATGTCAAGTTTTCTGCCGTTACACCATACAGTTTAATACAGCGTTGTGCAAAGTATATAAATTCCAACGCATAATTATAGGCGAAATTTTTCTTGACATTCTGTGGAGAATACAATATACTTGTATCAATACGTTTTTTGAGCACAATATCTTGTGGTTGCCTTACCGGACACAATTAAACATATATTTGCGCGTTAAACCGTATGTATACTTTATAGGAGGAATTGAAAATGATTACGAAAATTCAGAAGCGTGACGGAAGAATTGTTACTTTTAATATCGAAAAAATAGCTAACGCCATATATAAGGCGGCAGAATCAATGGGCGGCTCGGACTATGACGAAGCCCTTGAAATCGCGGGAAGAGTCTGCGATTATATCGAAAGCTCCGAAAAGAATAAGATTCCTTCTGTAGAAGAGATTCAGGATGCTGTTGAAAAAATCCTCATCGAAGAGGGTCACGCATCCACAGCAAAGGCATACATCCTTTACCGCGCAAACAGAACCAGAGTGCGTGAGATGAACACAAAGATCATGAAGATCTATGAGGATCTGACTTTCACCTCTGCCAAGGACAGCGATGTTAAGCGTGAAAACGCCAATATCGATGGTGATACCGCTATGGGTACCATGCTTAAATACGGCTCCTGCGGCGCTAAGGAATTCTATGAGATGTATGTCCTTGACCCTGCATTTGCTAAGGCTCATTCCGAGGGCGATATCCATATTCATGACCTTGACTTCTATACCCTTACAACCACTTGCACCCAGATTGACCTTACAAAGCTGTTTACAGGCGGATTCTCGACCGGTCACGGTCATCTGCGTACTCCTAATGAGATTTCAAGCTACGCTGCACTTGCCTGCATAGCCATTCAATCAAACCAGAACGATCAGCACGGCGGACAGTCCATCCCCAAATTTGATTATGATATGGCGGAGGGTGTTAAGAAGACCTTTATTCATCGCTACCGTGATAATGTTATCCGTTCACTGGAACTGCTGGACGGCGTAGAGGACGCTGAAGCGTATGTCAAGAACTATCTTCACGAGCTTGAGGATAAGGGCTTAAAGCCTACGCTTTCCATGACCGATGAATACAGAGCTGCCGAGGCAGAGTATCTTAAGAAATATTGTGACGATGCTCAGATTGCAAAAATCCAGAAGTTCAGCTATGAGACCAGCGTTAAGGAAACTGATAAGGCTACATATCAGGCGATGGAAGCGCTTATCCATAACCTTAACACCATGAACTCCCGCGCGGGCGCTCAGACTCCGTTCAGCTCCATCAACTACGGCACAGATATTTCAACCGAAGGAAGAATGGTTATAAGAAACGTTCTTTTGGCTCAGGACGCCGGTCTTGGCAATGGCGAAACTCCTATCTTCCCGATACACATTTTCAAGGTCAAGGAAGGCATAAACTACAACGAGGGCGACCCCAACTATGATTTGTTCAAGCTGGCTTGCCGCGTTTCCGCAAAGAGGCTATTCCCGAACTTCTCCTTCATCGACGCTCCGTATAATCTTCAGTACTACAAGCCCGGAAATCCCGACACTGAAATCGCTTATATGGGCTGCAGAACCAGAGTTATAGGCAACGCCTACGACCCAACAAGGGAGATAGTAACCGGCAGAGGAAACCTCTCCTTCACATCAATCAACCTTCCCAGACTTGCCATCGAGTCTAAGGGCAATATAGATGTGTTCTACGAAAAGCTTGACGCTATGATGGATTTGGTAGTTGAGCAACTGCTTTCAAGATTCAAGATTCAGTCTCAGAAGAAAGTCAAGAACTTCCCGTTCCTTATGGGTCAAGGCGTATGGCTGGATTCGGACAAGCTTGGCTATGACGATGAGGTAGGCGAGGTTCTTAAGCACGGCACCCTCTCCATGGGCTTCATAGGTCTTGCAGAGTGCCTGAAATCGCTCACCGGCAAGCATCATGGCGAAAGCGAGGAATCAAGAAAGTTAGGTCTTGAAATCATCGGAAGAATGAGACAGAGGATGGAAGACGAGACCGCAAAGAGAAAGCTCAACTTCTCGCTCCTTGCAACTCCAGCTGAGGGTCTTTCCGGCAGATTCGTAAGAATCGACAGGGAGAAGTACGGAGTTATTGCAGGAGTTACTGATAGAGAGTACTACACCAACTCATTCCATGTTCCTGTATACTATCCTTGCAGTGCGTTCACAAAAATTAAGATCGAAGCCCCTTACCACGCTCTTACAAATGCCGGCCATATCAGCTATGTTGAGCTGGATGGCGATCCGCTTCAGAACCTTTCGGCATTTGAAAAGATTATCCGCTGCATGAAGGAATCCGGCATAGGCTATGGCTCTATCAATCATCCTGTTGACAGAGACCCTTGCTGCGGCTTTACCGGTATAATCGGCGACACCTGCCCCAAGTGCGGCAGAAAGGAAACCGAGGGAAGCTACGGCTTTGAAAGAATCCGCAGAATAACCGGATACCTTGTAGGAACGCTCGATCGCTTCAACAACGCAAAGCGTGCCGAGGTTGCAGATAGAGTTAAGCATAGCTTGTAATTGCTTCACATAATTACCGTCGGGCGGGAGAGAATATTTCCCGCCCGACAGTTAACATTACGTATAGAAAGGACGTGCAACATGAAAATTAGAATGTCCGGCGTGGTAGAAGAGTCTATTGTAGACGGTCCAGGAATAAGATATACGGTGTTCGTTCAGGGCTGTCCTCACCACTGTGAAGGCTGCCATAATCCGCAGACTCACGATTTTAACGGTGGATATGAGGATGATACGGATAATATCTACTCAAAAATCGTTGAAAATCCGCTTATAGACGGTGTTACCTTCAGCGGAGGGGAACCGTTCTGTCAGGCAAAGCCGCTTGCGGAGCTGGGAAGAAAGCTTAAAGCCGCCGGATTCGGAGTAATGTCCTACAGCGGATTTACAGTTGAACAGCTTCTGGATGGCGCAAATGACGAAAACGGCTGGCTTGAACTGCTGAAAACAATCGACTACCTTGTTGACGGTAAATTTGTCATAGCACTAAAAAGCTATGAATGTCACTTCCGTGGAAGCACTAATCAGCGAATAATTGACGTTCAAAGAACTCTTAAGGAGAATCATGTCGTTACCTGCGAGCTTTAAAGATATCAAGCGCAAAATTGCAATATTTATAGTCTGCGGCTGTCTCGTCCTGATGACAGCCTGTTCGCCTTTAGAAAAGCTAATTTCTGTTTTTCAGGATGACGGCTCAGGCTACGTTTTCAAGATATCCATAGCCGCAGACCCAAAGACGCTCGACCCTCAGCTTGCTTCGGATTCGGCCTCCATAGCTGTTGCAAGAAATATGTTTGTCGGACTGTTGAAGACTTTGCCCGACGGCAGCCTTGCACCTGCGGCTGCTAAGGATTATACCATCTCCTCAGATGGACTGGTATATACCTTTACAATCGATTTAAGATATAAATGGAGAGCAGCAGGGGGATATACCGCTGAACTGACCGCTCGTGATTTTGTATTCGGATTCCAGCGTCTTTTCGACCCTCTCACCAACTCTCCGTATGCAAAGGATTATTTCTGCATAAAGAATTCACAGAAGGTGAGCTCAGGCGAGCTTGAACCATATGATATCGGAGTAAGAGCAATTGACGACGAAACCCTTGAAATAATCCTTGAATATCCCAACGCCGCATTTCTTTCCTTGCTGACGCGCCTGCCTGCATCACCTTGCAATCAGGATTTTTTTGAGAGCTGCGGCGGCAAATACGGCCTTGAAGCGGAAGCTATTGCTTCAAACGGTCCGTTCTATGCAAGATACTGGCTTCATGACCCATACGGCAAGGATAATTATGTCCGCCTGAGACGAAACGATGATTATTCAGCGGTTACTCGCGTGTATCCCTCCGGCGTGAACTTCCTTGTCGAGAAGAACGCATCTGTAAGGCTGACTGACTTTACATCCAATACAACCGGCGTTCTGCTAACCGATTCACCACTCGACTCCGAAGAGGATATCAGCTGTGAAATGATATACACTGCCTGTGCAGGTCTTGTCATAAATCCTGAAAATGAGATTCTTTCAAAAAAGGAAGTCCGGGAGATAATATCCCTATGCTTTAATCCGGCAGAGCTTGAAAGCGATGTTCCAGATTATCTCATCCCGGCAAATGGAATAATACCTAAGGACGCATATATCGGAAGCACAGCTTTCAGAAATGCTTGTTCGGAGCCTGACATCGAAAAAAACAGCCAACTGGCTCAGTATCGCTGGAGCTTTGTTTTGTCTGACAGTGAAAAGTCCCAGATTGCCGGAACAAATATTATGGTTCCTCAGAGCTTCAGCGGCTATAAGTACGTTTCCAGCATTTGCGATGTAATAAAGGATACTATAGGTCTAAGCCTTAACTTAGAGATAGTAAATGATTCCGATTATAAACGGCGGCTCGAAGAAGGAAATTATGATATCTGCCTTGCAATCTTATCATCAGATTCTGCTGACGCATTTGATTATATCGCAGAATTTGACGGCCGATACAAGGGCATATACAACGAAGCTGCTGAGAATGCCATTACATCATCCGACAAGTATTCCACCTTAACATCTGCGATAAGGGAGTGTTCTCAGGCAGAAACTGATATCATTTCAGAATATCGGTTTTTACCTATATGGTATGTACCAAAATTCCTGTACAGTGCAGAGGATTCCTGGGATTTTGAGTACGATTACTTTTCAGGCGCGGTTCTGTTTGAAAGCGCGAAATCGAAATAAGCTTTCTTTTGATTGAATATTGTATTATATCGAACATCAGTGCTTTTTAGCGATATCTAAACTATTTTGTATCAGCTTTTCGTAATTAATGGAAAGCTGATTTTTTTGCGACAAAAATTGATGGATTTTTGATATATGGTGGGTATAATTAATCATCCCGGCGAAAAACTCCGGGTAAGGCTAACGCTGTTTTCTGTTGTGCTTTGGGAAGTATAAATTCTTTACAGCAGAAACAGTGATAATATCATGAGAAAGGAAGAGAAAAATGACAGCAAAAACTGCATTCACCCGCTATGAACTGACCGAGCGGCGAGAAGAATTTGAAGAAGGGGAGGTAACCGAGTACGGCATAGCTGCATTCGACGAAGACGGTGAAGAAATATACCGTTTCGACGGAGTAACACAGGACAAACAGGCTCTTGCAGAGCTTGTCGAAGCGTGTAACCGCGGCAAGCTTTCGAGCGTACATATCAAGGACGTACTGAACGATTTTGTTGAAATGAGGAGTTGATTTTTTAGCTTATATGCGCTATAATGTAGCAAAATAAATATAATAAGGAGAGCCGTTATGAAGACAACAGTAATAACACTCAATCAGGAGAGAAACGTAACGCTTACCTGCTACATTCAGCACATAGTTTCCGAGAATACAAGTGTCGGGAAGCGTCCCGCAATGATAGTTCTGCCAGGCGGCGGATATCAGTATTGCTCGGAGCGTGAATCCGACCCGGCCGCTTTTCCTTATCTTGCTGCAGGATATCAGGTATTCGTTTTGGAGTATTCCGTTAAGGAGCATTCGCGCTGGCCACAGCCGCTTGAAGATTACGAGCAGGCAGTCGAGCTGATAAAATCAAGAGCTGAAGAGTGGGAAGTAGATACCTCCCGTATAGCGGTTATTGGATTCTCCGCCGGCGGACACCTTGCAGCAGCAGCAGCGACAATGGCACGTAACCGTCCAGCCGCCTGTATTCTTGGATATCCGGTTATCACAGAGAAGACTGCAAGGGTATACTGCCCGACAGCTCCGGGAATCCCTGAAAATGTCGATGAAAAGACCTGCCCATGCTTTATATTCTCCTCCAGAACCGACGGCACCGTTCCGATAAATGACACCGTAAGGCTTATCGATGCCCTGACCAAGCATGATATTCCTTACGAGTGCCACATCTATGCTTTTGCAAACCATGGCTTCTCAACCTGCGAATCAAGCGTTCAGAACAGAAGCTGGATATGCACGAGAACTCCGGGCTGGGTGCGCGACAGCATCGAGTGGCTGAAGGACACAATAGGGGACTTCAACGGCGGAATTTTGGGTTCGCGTCAGAATTGGTAGAAAAATTTGCGAAAACCTATTGATTTTTTATTTCAGATGTGCTATAATACAATTCGCGGCTTGAGAGTGCCGCGAATATGGTGGATATAGCGTAGTTGGTTAACGCGTCAGATTGTGGTTCTGAAGACCGTGGGTTCGAATCCCACTATCCACCCCATAAAAAAAGGCCGCCGACAAGGCGGTTTTTCTTTATGTACTTTTCTATCTTCTCTTTTCTCTCTTGTCTACTATTATTTAGCGGCTTTTCCAGATAAAATATAGAAGAGAATAGAGAAAAGTGGATGTATCGTCTAGCGGCGATGGCTTTTTATCCTGCTTCGCGGTTATATTTGCGCTTTTATTGACAATATTCTGCGTTGGTATTATACTTCTTATAGACTATCTGGATATTATTATGCGTAATATGAATATATTTGCCGAGGTGTTTCATGTGAGAAAATTCTGGGGCTTTTACGACAATGGTAAATACCGCGTTGGCTGTAACGGCGGCACAATCTATGTTTATGATAAGAATGATGTAGAACTTGCAAAATTCAGAGATATAAAATATACCTATGCAGGTGCGTTCAAGCCAGGCACTAATATATTTGTAGCGAAGTCGACCGAAAGCAAGCTTGCGGTATATGATTTAGACATGATGACGCTCATAAAGAAAATTACAATAACAGCACTCGGCGCTCAGGATCAAGGCTTTGCGTTTTCCTATTCAGGCGATTTGTTTTATAACATTGAATGTCCCAACTACTCAACCGCAACGCAGTTAACTGTATATGATGGTTTCGATTTTTCTAAAAAAGCCGTATATTTTGCTGATGACAGAAAAATGGTTTTAGACCATATCGAGGTCTATCCCGATGAAATCTATTTGCTTGGATTTATCCGTGGCGATGACGGAGTTTTGGATTATGGCTTTGTATCGAAGTATGCAGACGGCAAAATCATCGGATTAAAAGAAATCAAAAGCTCCGATTATGCAATTGAAAGTCTTCCTCAGAAATGGGCAAAGACGGATTATGAGTATCTGGAAATATATAAGAGCTGGGAGTTGCATGGTTTTACCGAGAAAGACAGCGAAAGAATAACTCGCTGCAAACCGGAAAAGCATAAAATAACTATTAAGCAAATTTATGAGGCTAATTCATAATCATAAACATCAAAAACAATTATATAGTGATTCACAGCCGTAAGCGATTGCAAGCGGCTGTTTTATTTCATATTTTCCATTTCCAATCCATCACTATTGACAAAATTCGACATTGGTATTATACTTTCTATATATAAAACGTATAAAAAGGAGCGAAAGCATTGATTCACGTATTTTATAATCCTCTTGCCGATAACAAATGTGGGGAGCGCAATGCCAGAAAAGTCGAGCTTTTAGCGCCGCAGGAGCAATATATCTATGAAGACCTTACGCAAATTCACGATGTTTTCAACGCCGTCAGCGCGATAACTCCGCAGGATAAGATCATCATAGCCGGCGGGGACGGCACGCTTAATCATATCGTAAACGATTTTCTTGGCAGAGTCCCCCAAAGGGATATATGGTATTATGCCTGCGGCTCCGGCAACGATTTTTATAAGGATGTTAAAAGTGACTGTCAGAATGAGCTTATCCTGCTGAACGACTACATAACAAATCTGCCTACGGTAGATGTAAGCGGATCAGAAAGGCTGTTTCTTAACAACGTCGGCTACGGTCTGGACGGCTACTGCTGCGAGGAAGGTGACAGACAGCGCAGAAAAAGCGGTAAGCCTATAAACTATTCTCTGATAGCGCTGAAAGGTCTTTTGTTTGCATATAAGCCTGTCAGCGCAAGGATAACCGTTGACGGAAAGAGTTATACCTACAAAAAGGTCTGGCTCGCACCTGCAATGAACGGCAGATATTACGGCGGTGGGATAATGATGTCTCCCGACCAGCAAAGGCTTAATTCGGAGAGAAAGCTCAGCTTTGTTGTAGTTCATGGGATTACGCGTCTTGGTGCTCTGCCGCTTTTCCCAAAAATATTTACCGGAAAGCATACCGTCTATAAAAAGTATGTTGAAGTGATATCCGGACATGATATAACGGTAGAATTCAGCCGCCCGACGGCTTTGCAGATAGACGGCGAAACGGTTTTGGGCGTGACGAAGTATCGAGCGGTATCTCACACTGCGAAGGAAGCTCGGAGCTCAGATAGACTTGCTGTATAGGCATTGCAAAGTAAATGTATACTGTGTGCCGCCATGGTTGGCGGCATTTTTACTATAATCTGTCCAACCTATAGTTGGAAACATGAATATCCATTCAAACCGATGCGTTATTGTTTTTTAAAATAAAAAGCGATAAAATGTATTTGCAGCTGTAAAATAATTTGAAAGAAGGTAACACTATATGACAAATATTAAACTCAATGAACAAATCGCTTTTTTGAGAAAGCAGAAGGGACTTACTCAGGAGGAACTTGCAAAATCGCTCGGAGTTACTAATCAGGCAGTATCGAAGTGGGAATCAGCACAATGTTGTCCCGATATTGCGCTTATGCCGGATATCGCTCGGTTATTTGATGTTTCCGTGGACGAGTTGATTGGCTATAAGAGCAGCTCTGGTCTGGGGGATATCTGCCTTAAAATCAAGAATTATTTCACCGAGCTTCCCGAAAAGCAGGCCTTTGAAAACGCCTATCGCATAGCGGCACTGCTTCATGAAATCGCCTGCTCAGACGGATATAAAAGATACCTGCACTGGAGCGACAAGGATTATATTTCCGATGATGTTTCCTGCTGGGGCACATCCATATGCTCCGAGCCGGAGGGAAGCACTGCACGAATGAACAACTGCATATTCTTTTCCTTGGGAAAGGGCCGCCATTCGCTCAGCGGTGCTCAGCTCAGAAAACTTTCAATAACCTTATATCAGCTTGCAGATGTGCGTTATCTTAAGGTTATGTACGCGCTTTACGATCTGACAATTAGCGATTTTGACATTTATGTCCCGGTGGAGGATATCTCAAAAGCCGCCGGTGTGCCTGTCGAGGAAACAGATGAAGTCTTAAAGGAAATGCCGGTAACGGTAAAGGATGCAGACGGCAGATTCCTATACAGGTTGGAAGGCGCCTTCTATCATATACCGCCGATGCTGTCACTGCTGTGGTATGATATGTAAGCTGATAGAAAAATCATAAAATCAGGCGAACCTTTTTAACGTTTTTGTGACTATACGGGCGTAAACGGTTTACAGTTTGAAAGGTAAGTATCAATATGGTGGACGAAATAATCAGCGAAGAGCTTATAGAAAACACATATCTTTTCTGCCGAAAAAGGATTCAGGACAGCGAAGCCGCCAAGGATCTTTCGCAGGATATAATCCTTTGCGCCCTGATAGCAATCAGAAGCGGCAAAAGCTTTACCGACTTTTACGGCTGGTATTGGAGGATGGCAAGAAACAAATACGCTGATTATCTTACGGCAAGGCGCAATCTGCCGGTCGAACTCAACATGGGTATGGCATCGGATATCCCCGAGCCGATAGAAGCCTTGATTTCCGAGGAGGAGATAAGCGCGCTCAACTACTCACTTTCAAGGCTTTCGTCCATCAACCGCGAAACGGTTATCAGATACTACCTTAAAGAACAGACGGTTGAAGAGATAGCAAGGGCTTTGAAGGTCCCCATAGGAACGGTAAAGCGCAGACTCTTCGACGTCAGAAAAAACGTTAAGGAAAGGATCGTAAATATGAATAATACTATAGGTAAAACAGCTTATGCACCGACAAAGGTCAATTACTTTTTCGGGTATAACTGCGCAGGTGCGGAAAAGGTTATAAGCCAGAAAATCGCCGAGCAGATTGCGGTGATTGCAAGGTCGGAGCCGAAAACCGTAAATCAGATTTCGGACGAAATGGGCGTAGCGCCGGTGTATGTCGAGGATATAGTCCGGCAGATGGTAAATCACTCCCTGCTAAAGGAATCCGGCAAGGGCAGATATGTCACTAATTTTTGCGTATTTCCACAAAATGACTATTCAAAGGCAGAATCCGATATGAACAGAATCTTCTTTGAACGCGAGTTTCCCAAGAGAATCACGGAAATGCTCTATGATTTGAAGGACGAAATAACCGCCCTTGATTTCTACGGCAACGATTTTGATTATTCCTATCTTCTCTGGCTTTTGTATGTCACTGCCGGATACAAAATGGGAGAGCTCAGCGCAGATGCAATAATCAAAAGCCGTTATCCTATGATAAAGGACGAAGCCGAACGCAGTTATCGCATAACGGCTATGTATCTTACCCCTGAGGAAACAGCCGAGGGTTACCCCTATAAAGGAATAGGCTGGAGCAATTTGGGGCAGGGATTCCTCACCGCCAAATATGGATCGGTAATGTATTATAACCTGTTTGACGCTTATCCGTTTATAGAAAAAGACGGCGGAAGGCTCAACAGGAGCGGATGGATAGATGCCGGCAACGTATCTCTGCTTATCGCTCTTTCGGAAAATCCTTCAATGGAGTTAAACGTCAACGAACAGGAGCAGGCGGCGGCATTTATAGAACACGGTCTTGTTAAAAAGACCGAAAACGGCCTTAAGGTGATGCTTCCCATCATGAGCGATGATGTTTACGCCAAAATAACCGAAATCATACACAAAAATATAAAGCTCCTTGCTGAGGAATACGGCAGGGAAGCCGGCGCAGCGTTTATCGACGCGCTTCTGCCTTATGTAAGAAAGGATTTAATGAGCAACTTCCTGCACTGGGATGTTAAGGTTCGTATGCAGGAGATCCCGGCACTATTCTATTACGGAATAGAAGAAGGCAAGACCTTAAAGCTTCCGCAGGATTACACCCGCTCAGCCGCAGGCCTTTTGCTCACAAGACACAAAGCTTAATAGTAAGCGTTCTGCCCATCCACAAAAAACGGATGGGCAGTTTTTATTCGATGTAATCTTTTTCCCCGCGAGAGCCGACTATACACAGCGCAAGATAGGTGACTCCCAAAAATCCGCCGAGCATCATGCCTAGAATAAAAGTAATCATATTGGCTACCTCCATACAAAAGCTGATATTATTATATTCAACTACAGGAATATTATAGCAGGAATGTTTTACCATTTATCTTATAAGATTATTGGACTGCGGAATTATTGTTTATATATCCGAATCAATTTCGCTTTTGCTCTTGCAAATCGGCTTGAAAAATGCTATTATAACATAAGATATATAATAGAGATATAATGCAATAAGATAATTGTAAACTAAAATATGCATAAGAACTGCACTTATTGCAAAGTTAAAGGACGGTCTTATTATGAAAATCATTGTCGCCGGCTGCGGAAAAATTGGCACGGCTATACTTTCATCCTTAGTTACCGAAGGGCATGATGTTGTTGCGGTGGATAACGACCGCAGCGTCATTGAGGATATCACAAATATATACGACGTTATGGGAGTAAACGGCAACGCCTCCGATTACGATACTCTTACCGAAGCTGGTGTGAACGGCGTTGATATATACATCGCCGCCATGGATTCTGACGAGCAGAATATGCTTTCCTGTTTCCTGGCAAAAAAGATGGGCGCAAAGCGGACGATAGCACGTATCCGCAACCCCGAATATAACGATAACAGCCTTGGCTTCATGCGAAGACACTTAGAGCTTTCCATGGCAATAAACCCTGAGCTGTTGACTGCGAACGAGCTTTATAACGTTCTGAAATTTCCGTCCGCAGTAAGAATAGAAACCTTCTCGCGCAGGAACCTTGAAATGTTCGAAATAATTCTTCCTGCCGACTGCGATTTGGACGGAATGTCACTTATCAAGATGCGCGAAAAGTATAACGCCTGTGTGCTTGTCTGTTGTGTTCAGCGAGGGGATGAGGTTTTCATCCCGAACGGCAACTTTGTGCTTAGGGCAGGGGACAAGATAGGTCTTTCGGCTTCTCCGGCTGAAATATCAAAGCTGCTAAAGTCTCTGGGCGTGCTTATGAAGAAGGCCAAGAAGATAATGATTTTGGGCGGCAGCAAGATAGCATATTATCTTGCACACATGATAACCACCGGCGGAAGCTCCGCAAAAATCATAGAGCAGGACGCTGCACGCTGCGAAGAGCTTGCCGACATTCTGCCCGAAACAACCATTATCCACGGAAACGGCTTACAGCAGGAGCTTCTGCTTGAAGAGGGAATAGAATCGGCTGACGCTTTCGTATCTCTTACCGGATTCGATGAGGAAAACATCCTTACCGCAATTTTCGCTTCAATGCAGAAGGTTCCAAAGTCGATAGCAAAAGTAAATAAGGACGAGCTTGCTTCAATGGCGTCAAAAATCGGCGTTGAATGTATAGTATCGCCAAAGGATATAACATCTTCGGTAATAGTAAAATACGCAAGAGCCTTAGAGAATGCCGAAGGCTCACGGGTGGAGACTCTTTACAAGCTGATGGACGGCAAGGCAGAAGCACTGGAGTTTATTGTCAACAGCGAATCGAAGCTCACAAACGTCCCGCTCAAAGAGCTTCAAATTAAAAAGGGAATACTTATAGGCGGCATAATGAGGGGCAAAAAGACGATCATCCCATCAGGTAATGATGTTATAACGGTCGATGACAGGGTTATAGTGATCTCAGCTAACGAACGCCTTAACGACCTTACAGATATTCTAAAATAATAAGAGGCATAAAGCTATGAATCGTAAAATGGTATTCTATGTTATCGGGCAGATAATATGCGCGGAAGCTGTTTTGCTGCTTTTGCCGCTTATAGTCAGCGCCGTATATGCGGAAAGCTGTGCATTTTCGTTTATGATAACTATAGCGGCAGCCACAGTTATCGGTCTTTGCATGGTGCTTATCTTCAAGCCCAAGAGCAAGGTTATATATTCAAAAGAAGGATTTGTTATCGTGGCGCTTTCATGGGTGCTGATGTCGCTTATAGGAGCGCTTCCTTTCACTCTTTCCGGCGAGATTCCTTCCTATGTTGACGCTGTTTTTGAAACTGTCAGCGGCTTCACAACGACAGGAGCTTCAATCGTCCGCGATGTTGAAGCTATGAGCCACGGAACTCTTTTCTGGAGAAGCTTTACCCACTGGGTGGGCGGAATGGGAGTTCTTGTCCTGGTGATGGCAGTTCTGCCCACCACGGCAGACCGCTCTATTCATATAATCCGTGCCGAAATGCCAGGACCGGTTGTCGGTAAGCTTGTTCCAAGAGTAAGGCAGACCGCCAAGATTCTCTATCTTATCTATATTGGGCTTACCGTTGCCCAGATAATTTTTCTCTGCATAGGCGGCATGAATCTTTTCGAGAGCGCAGTTTATACCTTCGGCACAGCAGGCACTGGCGGCTTTGGCATAAAAGCCGACAGCCTTGGCAGCTACAGCCCGTATATTCAGTGGGTGGTTACAATCTTTTTGGTGCTGTTCGCAGCTAACTTCAATATCTATTTCCTTATGCTTATGCGCAAGTTCAAGGCTGTAGCTTCCTCCGATGAACTTTGGACATACTTAGGTATCATCCTTTTCTCGGTTGTTACGATAACCTTCAACATCCGCCCGTTATATGCAAGCTTTGGAGAGAGCTTCCGCAGCTCCGCTTTTCAGACTATGTCGATACTTTCAACGGCGGGATTTTCAACTGCGGACTTCAACCAGTGGCCGGCGCTTTCAAAGGCGATACTGTTTGTGCTAATGTTTATAGGCGGATGCGCAGGCTCTACAGCCGGCGGTCTTAAGGTTTCAAGAGTGCTGATGCTCTTCAAATCCGTCCGCCGCGAGTTCAACAGGATGATTCACCCCCGCTCGGTATCGTCTGTACGTCTCGACGGCAGAAAGATGGACGATCAGACGCTTACCGGCGTAGGAATATATTTTGCTCTTTACATGGGTATATATTTCATCACATTCCTTTTGATATCATTTGAACCGTTCGATTTTGAGACGAGGTTCTCGTCAGTAGCAGCGTGCTTTAATAATGTCGGTCCCGGCTTCGGGACGGTCGGTCCTATGGGAAGCTACGCTGATTATACTCCATTTTCAAAGATAGTGCTTTCAATCTCCATGCTGCTTGGCAGACTTGAAATTTACCCGCTGATATTCGCCCTTATGCCGTCGCTTTGGGTCAAGAAAACAAATAATAACGTATGAGGTAATGCTATGATAACGTTTAAAAGATTTGTCTGCGTAATTCTGTCCGCTTTAATGCTCCTTCCGCTTGTTTCCTGCGGTCAGGCTGAGCCTTATACACCGGATTTGGAGGGGACAACCGAATCAAACTGGGTCGAGGTAATAGCGTCTGAGGAGCATCAGACTATTCAGGGATTCGGCGGAATAAACTTTCCGTGCTGGATAGACGATTTAACCGAGGATCAGCGCAAGACTGCCTTCCAGAACGGCAAGGATCAGCTTGGTTTCACAATCCTTAGGATTCAGGTTGACCCCGACAAAAACAACTGGAGCCGGGAGCTTGACACTGCCAAGGCAGCCCAGAAGGAGGGCGCGCTGATATTTGCTTCTCCATGGAATCCACCCGCCAATATGTGCGAAACCTTTAATCACAACGGCAACGCAAATGCGAAACGCCTGCGTCACGATAAGTACGCAGAATATGCCGCACATCTCAATGATTTCGTTTCGTATATGAAAGAAAACGGCGTAGAGCTTTATGCAATATCCATCCAGAACGAGCCTGATTACGCCGACGAATGGACATGGTGGTCAACCGAGGAGATTATGGACTTCATCCTCAACTACTCCGATGCTATTGACTGCCGTCTGATGACCCCCGAGGCGTTCCAGTACCGCAAGGAGTTCTACACCGAAATCCTTAACAATGAGGATGCACTTTCCAAAATAGATATCTTCGGTACTCATTTTTATGGCACACAGAAAAAGGATATGAGCTTCCCACTGTTTGAGCAGAAGGGGGAGGGCAAGGAGCTTTGGATGACCGAGGTTTACGTTCCGAACAGCTCCTCCGACGCCGACACCTGGCCGGAAGCGGTCGAGGTTGCAGTCAACATCTCCGACGCTATGACCGAGGGAAATATGCAGGCGTATGTTTGGTGGTATATAAGAAGATTCTACGGACCGATGAAGGAGGACGGCACCATAAGCAAGCGTGGCTACTGCATGGCACACTTTTCAAAATTTGTCCGCCCGGGATATGTAAGAATCGGCGCTACCGAAAACCCCGCAGGCGGCGTGAGTGTTTCGGCGTTCAAAGGCGATGATAAAATTGTTATAGTCGCGGTAAACCATTCGCTTAACACCTACGGTCAGAACTTCAAGCTGACCGATGCCGGCGAGCTTAAGAACATTAAGGCATATACCACAACCATGCAGGAAAACCTCGCCGAGACCGAGAATATCGTTTTTGACGGCGAAAGATTTGCATATGTTCTGCCGCCGGAGAGCGTTACAACGTTTATTATTTCGGTTGAATGACCGAAAAATATAGATATGATAGGAGAAATGCCATATGTCAATACTTGTTTCCGGTGGAGCCGGATATATCGGCTCACACACCGTTCTTGCACTTTTGGAAAAGGGCTATGATGTTGTCGTTTTCGATAACTACGCCAATTCCTGCCCAGAATCAATTCGCCGTGTTGAAGAGCTTACCGGCAAAAAGGTTAAACTTTATGAAGCCGATATGATGGACGAAAAGTCTATCGAGAGAATCTTTGATGAAAATCCTGATATTACTGCGCTTATCCACTTTGCGGGTCTGAAAGCCGTTGGAGAATCCGTCCAGAAGCCGATTGAATACTATGAAAACAACATCGGCGGCACTTTGAATCTTTTGAAGGTAATGCGCGCGCACAATGTCAAAAACATCATTTTCAGCTCGTCCGCAACCGTTTACGGCACGCCCGAGAAAGTCCCGATATCCGAGGATGCCCCCAAGGGAGTATGCACAAACCCCTACGGCTGGACAAAGAGCATGATAGAGCAGATTCTCACCGACGTTCACACCTCCGACAATGACTGGAAGGTAGTGCTTCTTCGCTACTTCAACCCAATTGGTGCTCATCCCTCTGGAAGAATAGGGGAGGATCCGCAGGGAATCCCCAACAACCTTGTTCCGTATATCGCACAGGTTGCAGTGGGAAGAAGAGAGCAGGTCAACGTCTTCGGAAACGACTACAAGACCCATGACGGCACAGGAGTACGCGATTATATCCATGTCTGCGACCTGGCTGACGGTCATGTCAAGGCACTTGAAAAGCTTGAAAAATCCTCCGGCGGCGTTCAGATATATAATCTTGGAACGGGTATAGGATATTCTGTTCTGGATGTTATAAAGGCATACGAAAAGGCCTGCGGAAAGACACTCAAATATGCTATCTGCCCTCGCCGTGCCGGAGATATTGACGAAAACTACTCCAATCCTACAAAGGCGCTCAACGAGCTTGGATGGAAGGCAAAATACGGCATAGACGATATGTGCAGAGATTCTTGGAACTGGCAGCGCAACAACCCCTTCGGATATATGAAGGGCTGACGGTATTATTAAAGGAGTATTATATTATGAAGAAATCACTCAGGCTTATAAGCCTTCTGTTATCTGCAATTCTGCTGATATCCGCGATGAATATCGGCGCATTTGCGGAAACTACCACTAAATTATCTCACACGGTTTTCAGCGGCGAAAAGAAGCTCGATGGCTGGTATCCGGCATTCATCACGCAGTATATTCAGCCGCAGGAAATGGAATCATTCCTTAAAGCAATTCAAAAGAAGGGCGCGACCATTGAGATAACCTATTCCGGCAGTGCAAACGTCAGTCTGCTTTTGCAGAGCTATACAATAAATGACAATGGTCATTATACCTGGGCTACATATGATGACGGCAAGCTGCTGTCATCCGGTTCTAAAAAGGTGATAAGCTTTTCGGCATCAGGTCTTATAAATGCCTACACCTCAACCAAGCATGAGGATGACGGAAGCAATCTGAGCCTTTCAAAGGTGCTCAATTTCGGAGTCGGCGGTGAGGGTAATACCGTTTACTCGATTATTGTAAAGTGGTCGGAATCCGGCGTACCCGGCATAAACTTTGACCCTTCCGTTACATATCAGACGATGGACGGCTGGGGAGCGTCATATACATGGTACGGCGACTGGCTGACAACCGTCAATAATCGGGAGACTGGCTTCGATTATATCTTTAATGACTGCGAGTTCAATATCCTAAGATTCCGAGATCTTAACAAGGTAAGGGGATACGGCGGGGTATGGGAGAACACCAATTATCCCGCATACAAGGCATATTACGATGCAGCTGTCAAGCGTGGTATTGACCCTATTGTAATAGTTACAAGCTGGGGTCAGTACGACAGAGACGTTGATTTCGTAGCACTGACCAAAAAGGACAATGAAGGTCATACATATTATACTCTTGCCAAGGACAAAAACGGCGAATATATGTATGATAAGCTTGCCGATTTCTGCGTTGAGTCTGTAAAGCTGTTCCAGAAAGCCGGAATCCCGGTTCACTATTTCTCCATATCCAACGAAACCGAGCTTCAGGGTGTCGGCAAGGACGAGCAGGGCAAGGACAGAAACGAGATTCCTTTCTACCTTGGTCCGACGGAAAACAAATATCACTGTGCTTACTGGAAGGCTCACATTGCCGTCTATAAGGCTTTTAAAGAGGCTTTTGGTGATGACGCTCCGATACTCACCGGTGCCGAGGTAATGGCTGACACTGAGCATATCATCAGCTCTTACGTTGACCCTCTTATTAAAGCAGACCCGGACAGCTTCGGGCTTATCGCTCATCACCTTTACGGAAGCGTGAACACACCGCAATCCTATTCCGATGTATACAATAAGTTCGGCAAGGATTATAAGCTCTGGCAGACCGAGTGGTATAACAATGACTTCATCGACCATGCCAACAAGCTTATAAATGAGCTGAATTATGAAAACATCTCAGCTTATCTTTACTGGAACGGTGTCTGGATCACCGACGCCGCAAACTGCCTGATTCAGGTGGATGACTGGCGCAACAGTCCACAAATAGTAAGGCGTGCGAACCACTACACAATGATGCACTTCTCAAAGTTTATCAAGCAGGGATACAAGAGGATTAAGACGGATTCGCACATAACCGATTCAAACGTCACCGCATTTATCTCGCCGGACGGCAAGACGCTTGTAACTGTAATTCTGAACAGCACCGGAAAGACGGAAAAGCTTAAGCTTAAGGTGGATGGCTATAAAATCAAATCGGGTAAGGTTTACACATCGACCTTCAACTCCACAAAGAACCCCGATAACAGCAACAGCTACACCGACGATATCACAAAGAACGAATATTTTGTAAAGAGCAGTATGAAGAGCACAAGCGTATCATTTGAAAATAACACTCTGACAACTATTGTCATGAATATTGAGCCAGTCGAAAAAGCTAAATAAGAAGGCTTAGAAATCATTGCTTTGCTTGCTGATATTTGAAGCAGTGTTACATAATTGTATAACTGTCGTTTATGAAATGTGATTTAATTTACTAGCGCTTTAAATAAATGCATTTAGTTAATTCACATAAAGTTTACAATTTCAATGCAATATTTTAAGCTTTTTTGCACAATGCTTATTTTTCATAAATATCTTAAAAAAACATTGTATATTTTGGCAATAGTAAAATCGGACAAATCAATGTATAATAAGTATTGCAAAGCGGTTAAAAGAATTTGTCTGTTTTCCGCAAAAAACAAGGAGGTAAATTATTATGAAGAAATTATTGGCTATGCTTTTGGCTTTGGTCATGGCTCTTTCCATGCTCACTGTTGCAGCTTTCGCTGAGAGCAACGATGACGGTGATACTATTCCCGTTGAAGACGATGAAACCACCGATCCCGTTGTTGACGAGCCCGTTGTAGACGAAAACCCCAAGACCGGTATAGTTCTTTCCGTAATCCCCATGGTTATGGCTGGAGCTGCTGTTGCTTTCTCTAAGAAGCACTAATTTAAGTTTTGGATGAATTAAAGCGTCGAAGCTGATTCGGCGCTTTTTTCTTTTGCAAAAACGAAATTTTGGTGTTGCCATACATGAAATAATGTGCTATAATAAATAGGTGTGACAGAATAAAAGCATATTCTGAATGCAGTATGACCGGAGGCGTATCTATATGGATATACACAAGGGCGATGTTTTGATAATGAAGAAAAAGCATCCATGCGGGTCGAATAAGATGCTTGTTTTGCGCTCCGGCATGGATTTTAAGCTAAAATGCGGCGGCTGTGGACACGAGTTCATGATACCTCGTCTAAAAGCCGAAAAGAACGTTAAAAGCATCGACTCAACCAACAGGGAAAACAATAACGAATAAAGGAATGATAATAAATGTTTGAGAAGCTTTCAGCCCTCAACGATAGATATAATGAAATAAACGAGCGTTTGATGATGCCGGAAACGGTCAATAACAATACCTTGTACCGCGATTTGATGAAGGAATATTCACAGCTTACCCCGATTATAGAGGCTTACCGCGCATATATAAAAGCGCAGGAGGCAATGCGTGAAGCTGACGAAATCATCCATACAGAAACAGATAAAGATCTTAAGGATATGGCCGAGGAGCAGTATTATGAAGCCAAAGAAAGCTCTTCAAGGCTTGCTGACGAAATTAAAATAATGCTCCTTCCAAAGGACCCGAACGATTCGCGCAATGTTATCATAGAGATACGCGCCGGCGCAGGCGGAGAGGAAGCCGCGCTGTTTGCAAATTCTCTTTTCAGAATGTATACGATGTATGCTGAAACAAAAAGGTGGAAGACCGAGGTTATAAACGCCAACAGAACCGAGCTTGGCGGTATAAAGGAAGTCTCATTCTCGGTAGAGGGAGAGGGCGCGTATTCTCGCTTCAAATACGAAAGCGGAGTTCATAGGGTTCAGAGAGTTCCGGAAACCGAATCTCAGGGAAGAATACAAACCTCCACAGCAACAGTCGCCGTTTTGCCGGAAGCCGAGGAGGTCGAGCTGAATATCGACGATAAGGAACTCAGGATCGATGTTTTCCGCTCATCCGGCGCAGGTGGTCAGCATATCAACAAGACCGAATCAGCGGTCAGAATCACACATCTGCCAACCGGAATGGTAGTTGAATGTCAGGATGAACGAAGCCAGCAGAAGAATAAGGAACGCGCAATGAAGGTACTCTGCTCGCGTCTTTTGGAGATGAAGCAGGAGGAGCAGGAAAAAGCCATAGCCGGCGAGCGTCGCTCCCAGATAGGCACAGGCGACCGCTCGGAGAGAATAAGAACCTATAACTTCCCGGATGGCAGGGTAAGCGACCATCGAATCGGCTTAACGCTTTATAAAATTGATGCTATTATGAACGGTGCGCTTGACGAACTTATTGACGCTCTTGCAACCGCTGATCAGGCAGCAAAGCTTGCAAAGCAGCAGGAGGGCGGTTATTGATGAATACTCTTATGCTGTCGCCATCTGAAGATGATATCGGTGCCGCCGCAGAACTGTTGAAAAGGTCGGAGGTCGTCGCCATACCTACAGAAACGGTATACGGTCTTGCGGCAAATGCCTATGATGAAGAAGCTGTAAGAAAGATTTTTGCGGCAAAGGGTCGCCCTTGTGACAATCCGCTTATAGTCCATATCTCGGATTTAGATATGATAAAGGATATAGCTTCAGAAGTACCGGAGCTTGCAATAAAATGCGCTGAGCGCTTCTGGCCGGGTCCACTGACCATGATAATGCCCAAGAGCGATAGAATTCCTCTTGTTACCAGCGGAGGACTTGATACCGTTGGCATAAGATTTCCGTCTGACAAATGCGCACATCGCATTATAGAAAAATGCGGCTTTCCTTTGGCTGCTCCTTCGGCAAATCTTTCCGGAAGCCCCAGCCCCACTAATGCAAAAAGGGTGTTTGAGGATATGAACGGAAGGATAGCCGCCATAGTAGATGGTGGTGAGTCCGAGGTCGGGGTAGAATCAACGGTTATAGCCTTTGAAAACGATGGTATAAGAATCCTTCGTCCCGGAAAGATATCATATGAAGACCTTAAAACGGTCACAGATAATGTTTATGTAGACCATGGCGTGCTGGAGAAGGTTGCAGATGGCGAAAAGGTGCGTTCGCCCGGAATGAAATATAAGCACTATGCGCCAAAAGCCGAAGTTGTGCTTCTGGACGGAACCGCTGAGGAGTTTCAGGAATACGTAAAGGCAAGCGCTGAGCAGGGCTGCTTCTGCCTTGTTTTCAGCGATAAAGAAGCTGTTGAGGGTGTGCCGTATCTTACCTACGGCGAGAGTGCGGACGAGCAAGCGCACTGGCTTTTTGAACGCCTTCGCCAGTTCGACGGTATGGGCGCAAAGAAAGTATTTGCTCACTGCCCCTCACAGGACGGCGTGGGGCTTGCTGTCTACAACAGAATCCTGCGCTCAGCTGGCTTTAACGTCATAGAATTGGGTAAAAATAAATGAGCTTATTTGATAATATAACAATTATAGGTCTTACCGGTCAGAGCGGGGCAGGGAAGTCAACCGTCAGCGTGATGCTTCGTGCAAACGACCTTGCAGTCATAGATGCAGATAAAATTTCCCATGCGGTGGCTGGTCATCCCGAGTTTGTAGCAGAGGTCGGCAGGGCTTTTCCTGAATGCGTTGAAAACGGTGCTGTCATGCGTCAAAAGCTTGCAGGAATAGTTTTCAATAACCGCGAAAAGCTGAACGCCTACACCGATATCATCTACCCCTACATAACCAAAAGCATTTTTGACGAGATATACGCGCTCAAACAAAGCGGCGAAAGTATAATAGTATTAGATGCCCCCACGCTGTTTGAAAGCGGTCTCGACAGCATCTGCAAAAGCGTTATAAGCATTGTCGCGCCGATGGAAGTAAAGCTTGCAAGGCTTTTGGAAAGGGATGGCATACCGGTCGAGCTTATAAGCTCACGGCTGAGCTCGCAGAAGTCAGAGGAATACTTCAAGGAACGCTCGGAATATGTGATAGAAAATGATTCCGACCTTAACGCGCTCGAATCAAAAACAGAGGAAACAGTAAGGCATATAAGGGAGAGATTCAATGTTTAAAAGATTTTGCGCCTTTATGCTTGCCGTTGGATTTATAGTTCTGCTTGCAGTATTCATGTTTGTCTATATGCCGTATTGGTTCAAAAGCGAAAGCTACCCTACCGAATATGAGGATATAGTTGAGCGATACAGTGATGAATTCGGAATCGACAAAGAGTTCGTATTCGCGGTGATAAGAACTGAGTCCAACTTCAATCCGGATGCTGTTTCCGAGGCCGGAGCAATCGGGCTTATGCAGATTATCGAGGATTCCTTCGACTGGGTATCAAAAAAGCTCGGGCATGACGATCTTAAGTTTGACGATATGTTTTCTCCGGAATACAGCATAGAATACGGCTGTTTTATGCTTGGATATCTTTATAATAAATACGGAAGCTACGAGCTCGCCGCGGCAGCTTATCATTCCGGAATGGGCGAGGTATCTTCGTGGATAGAATCCGGCGAGGTCGATGCGGAAAATCCCGATGTAAACGATTTTAAAGGCAGTAATACCCGACATTATGTTAATAAGATAATGAGGGCATATAATAAATACTTAGAAATTGAAGAAAGGAACAAATAGTTATGGAAAACAAAGAACAAACAGTGGGCGAGAAGCTTCAGGAAAAGCTGTTTTCTCAGAAGAAGAACGGTATTCTGAAGCTTACAGATGCAGAAATCAAGCAGGTTGACGATTTCTGCGAAGGCTACAAGGTATTTTTGGATAAGGGCAAAACCGAGCGTGAGGCTGTAACAGCTGCTATAGAGCTTGCAAAGGCTAAGGGCTTTACAGAGTATGACCCCAAGCACAAGTATTCCGCCGGTGATAAGGTATACTACTCCAACCGCGGAAAGAGCATTATTTTGTGCACCTTCGGCACGGAGCCTATTGAAAATGGCGTAAAAATCAATGCCGCTCATATAGATTCACCCAGACTCGACTTAAAGCAGCATCCTGTTTATGAGTCCAACGAGCTTTGCCTTTTGAAGACCCATTACTACGGCGGTATCAAGAAGTATCAGTGGGCGACCGTTCCGCTGTCTTTGCACGGCGTTATCTTCAAGGCAAACGGCGAAAAGGTAACCGTCAACATTGGTGAGGACGAATCCGACCCCATATTCTTAGTAACAGACCTTCTTCCGCACCTTGCTCAGGAGCAGTCCAAGAGAACCCTTGGCGACGGCATAAGGGGAGAGGAGCTTAACATTCTCATCGGCTCAAGACCGTTCAGAGATGACAAGGTTTCCGAAAAGGTTAAGCTCAACATTCTTTCGATTTTATTTGACAAGTACGGCATCGTCGAGGATGATTTCATTTCCGCCGAATTGGAAGCTGTTCCGGCGTTCAAGGCAAAGGATGTCGGCTTTGACAGAGGGCTTGTCGGAGCATACGGTCAGGATGACAGAGTATGTGCATACACTGCTCTTATGGCGGCACTTGAAACAAATGCACCCAAGACCACCTGCATAACTGTTCTTACCGATAAGGAGGAGATTGGAAGCGTTGGCAACACCGGCTTGCAGAGCGCATACCTTAAGTACTTCATCTTCTCGCTTGCTGAGAGCGCAGGCGTTACCTGCCCCGAGGTTATTGCAAATTCCACCTGCCTTTCCGCAGATGTAAGTGTAGCCTTCGATCCCACCTTCCCGGACGTTTGCGAGCCTAAGAATTCATCATATTGCAACTACGGCGTTGCCATGTGCAAATACACCGGTTCACGCGGTAAATCCGGCTGCAACGACGCTAACGCTGAGTTTGTATCATATGTAAGAAACCTTTTCGACTCCAACGGAGTTATCTGGCAGACCAGCGAGCTTGGCAGAGTAGACCTCGGCGGCGGCGGAACAGTAGCTGCATACATTGCCAACCTCGGCATCGACGTAGTGGATGTCGGAGTTCCGGTACTCTGTATGCACGCTCCCTACGAAGTAACAGCAAAACTTGATGTCTACATGGCATACAAGGGATTTGCGGTATTCTTCAATAACTGATAGTAAGTCTTTCTGGATATTTACAGTGCAGAATCGTTTATACGGCGGTTCTGCACTTTTTATACTTATTTTCGTCTAAAAGTGTTCCAAAAAACAGGCGCAAAGTCCCAATGTACAGCGCTTTGGTGGTGATTTTATATGTGGGTTGCCCAAGAAACCCCTTTACACTTTTACGTAGAATTAGTATTATGCTCCGGGAAAAATTATCGTCATTTGTGTTTCGACAATTATCTTATACCGGTGGGGCTACAATAATATCGGTGATATTAATGACGATTTACCTTGACACCCTTGTTATAGTCAATACATATATAAGTTGGATAATGCTTCTTATAACCTCTCGCATTGCGCGGATAAGCGCTCCGCCGATACGTCTTGCCATCGGCGCGGCAATAGGGGGATTATCCTCGCTTTTGATACTGATTAAGCCCGATAATACTGCTGTTAGTGTCGCTGTTGTGTTCGCAAAGCTATTCGCCGTTGTCGCGGCTTCGGGAGCTGTATTTCTTAAAAAGCATATGTCAAAAAAGAAGCTTGCGGCGGCTCTTGTGATTTTTGC
>ULUA01102706.1_pt1 | contig 24750 bp, 18 predicted proteins | sample 1958081 | NCBI WGS metagenome assembly ULUA01 (sample SAMEA4835748, study PRJEB28245) | human gut metagenome | biome: gut microbiome; material: fecal sample | place: Denmark | collected 2008
GATTATGAAAATATAATTATACTACAAGTTAAATGAATGTTGAAATGTTTAATACAGTAATTTGAAAATGAGCATTAAATAAATGGCTTATAAAATAAGTCTTTTAATAGTTTGATAAACAGGGGGGATTAGATGCTGGCGGAAGATAGATGCAAAAAAATACTCGATATATTAGATTCGATGGGAAGTGTGACTGTTCAGCAGCTTATGGATGAGCTTGATATATCTGAGTCAACAATCAGGCGTGATCTGGTTGCAATGGACAAGAAGGGGTATCTCACCAAGGTACATGGTGGTGCGATTGCAAATAATACGAATATCCATACTCAGGATGAGAAGGTTATCAACAGGCTTAAGCAGAATCGCAGCGAAAAGGAACAGATTGCTAGATATGCGGCATCACTTATTGTGGATAATGATTTTATTTATATAGATGCCGGTACTACAACGGCAGTCATGATTGATTATATTACTGCAAAGAATGTGGTTTTTGTTACAAACTCTCTGACTAATGCCAAGAGAATTTCCGATAGGGGATATACAGTATATATTCTGGGTGGCGAGTTCAAGTCTACTACTGAGGCTATTGTCGGAGATGAGGCCGTTGTGACGCTCGATAAATACAATTTTACGAAGGGCTTCTGGGGAACCAACGGAATTACTGTGAAGAATGGATTTACGACTCCGGAGATAAAGGAGGCCATGATTAAAAAGAAATCCATGGAGAATAGCAAGGAGAAATACATTCTTGCGGATGACAGTAAGTTTTCACAGGTATCAAGTATCAAGTTTGCTGATTTTGAGGATGCTGTAATTATTACAAATGCACTAAGCAATGACAACTATAAGAAATACAAAAATATTAAGGAGGTCTAACATGATTTATACGGTTACTTTTAATCCATCACTAGATTATATAGTTGATGTAACAGATTTTAAGACAGGAGTGGTCAATAGAACGACTGGAGAGAAGATTTTTGCAGGTGGTAAGGGCATCAATGTTTCCATGGTTCTTAAGAATCTTGGAATGAGCAATACTTCACTTGGTTTTACAGCGGGTTTTACAGGAAATGAAATTAAAAGACTTCTAGGAAAAAAAGGTGTTGATACTGATTTTATAGAGGTGGAGGATGGTATTTCACGTATCAATGTGAAGCTTCGCTCAAATGAGGAATCCGAGATTAATGGTCAGGGACCGGTAATCACTGAGGACAACATTAAAAAGCTTTATGAGAAGCTTGACTGCTTAAAGGAGTCTGATGTGCTTGTGCTCGCAGGAAGTATTCCTGATGTGATGCCTTCATCAATGTATATGGATATTATGAAGCATCTTGAGGGCCGTGGAATAAATATCGTGGTTGATGCGACAAGAAATCTGCTCACAAATGTGCTTGCATATAAGCCATTCCTCATCAAGCCAAACAATCATGAGCTCGGTGAGATATTCGGGGTTGAGATTACAGACAAGGACGATGTGATAAAATATGCAAAGAAGCTTCAGGAGCAGGGCGCAAGAAACGTGCTTGTCTCAATGGCAGGTGACGGAGCAGTGCTTGTGACCGAGGATGGACAGGAATTTAAGGCACAGGCTCCTAAAGGAAAGCTCAAAAACTCTGTAGGCGCAGGTGATTCGATGGTAGCCGGATTTGTTTACGGATACCTCAAATCAAATGATTATAAGCAGGCATTTATTTATGGAGTATGTACAGGAAGTGCAAGTGCATTTTCTGAGGAGCTTGCTACAAAGCCTGAGGTTGAAGCACTTATTGATAAATGGGACAGTGCTTCCAATTAAACAAACGGTATCAAAAAGGTTGATATAAATAATTAATATATTCTATTAGGAGGAATGATGTATGACAATCAGGGATTTGTTGGCAGCTGAGAGTATCAATTTAAATGGTACGCCTGCCGGAAAAACCGAAGCATTGAATCAGTGTATTGATTTGATGGCAAAAAGTGGCAAAATAGCCGATGTGGAGAAGTATCGAAAGGGTGTTTTTGCAAGAGAGGAGGAAGGCACAACAGGAATTGGAATGGGTATAGCAATTCCTCATTGTAAGTCTGATGCTGTTACTAAAGCAGGTCTTGCGGCAATGGTTGTAAAGGATGGGGTTGACTTTGAATCACTCGATGGTACACCTGCAAAGATTATTTTCCTTATCGCTGCACCAAACACAGAGGATAATGTGCATCTTCAGGTGCTTAGCAAGCTCTCTGTTATGCTGATGGACGAGCAGTTTACAAATTCTCTTATCAATGCCGGTTCAGTTGATGAGTTTTTAAATATCATCGATAGCGCTGAAAAAGCAAAGGATGAGAAAGAGGCTGCCAAAGAGGCAAAGGCGAAAGAGCCTGTTGAGGTGAAGAAGGACGATGTATTTATCGTTGCAGTAACAGCCTGTCCTACAGGAATTGCCCATACTTATATGGCTGCTGAGGCTATCGAGAAAAAAGCCAAGGAGCTTGGATATCAGGTAAAGGTTGAGACAAGAGGCTCAGGCGGAGCCAAAAATGTGCTTACAGATGATGAAATCGCAAAGGCTGCAGGAGTTATAGTTGCCTGTGATACAAATGTACCTACAGACCGCTTTGACGGAAAGAAGGTTATTGAGTGTCAGGTTTCTGACGGAATCAATAAGGCAGAAGAGCTTATAAAGAGAATTGCTTCCGGTGATGCTCCTGTATTTAAGGCATCAGGTAAAAAGGAGGCTTCACATTCATCAGTTGGTGGAAAGGAGAGCGTTGGACATCAGATTTATAAGCACCTGATGAATGGTGTTTCACATATGCTTCCATTCGTAGTTGGTGGTGGTATCCTTATCGCAATCGCATTCCTTATCGATGGATTCAGTGTTGACCTTAATTCACTGCCGGCTGAGCAGAGAGCAAATTTCGGTACTATTACACAGGCAGCAGCACTGTTTAAGGGAATCGGTGGAACAGCATTTGGATTTATGCTTCCTATCCTTGCAGGCTTTATCGCTATGAGTATTGCTGACCGTCCTGGTCTTGCAGTTGGTTTTGTAGGCGGTTCAATCGCAGCAAACGGTACATCAGGCTTCCTTGGAGCACTTGTAGCAGGTTTCGTTGCAGGATATATTGTGCTCCTCTTAAAGAAGGTATTTTCTAAACTTCCGGAGAGTCTTGATGGTATGAAGCCGGTTCTGCTTTATCCACTGCTTGGTATATTCCTGGTAGGCGTTATAATGCAGTTTGTAGTTGAGCCTCCAATCGGAGCTTTAAATACAGCTATCAACAATGGTCTTAATGGACTTAACGGTGCAAGCGCAGTAGTGCTCGGAGTACTTCTTGGAGGAATGATGTCAGTAGATATGGGTGGCCCTGTAAACAAAGCCGCTTATGTATTTGGTACAGCTTCAATCGCTGCCGGAAACTACAATATTATGGCAGCAGTTATGATTGGCGGTATGGTTCCACCAATCGCAATCGCTCTTGCAACAATCTTCTTCAAGAACAAGTTCACAGCAGAGGAGAGAAAGGCAGGACCTACAAACTTTATCATGGGATTATCATTTATCACAGAGGGTGCAATCCCATTCGCAGCATCTGATCCGCTTCATGTCCTTCCGGCATGTGTAGTCGGTTCAGCAGTGGCAGGTGGACTTTCAATGGCATTTGGATGTACACTCATGGCACCTCACGGAGGAATCTTCGTAGTTCCTACAATCGGAAATCCGTTAATGTATCTTGTTGCATTAGTAATCGGATCTTTCATTGCATGTGGATTACTCGGATTACTCAAAAAGAAAGTAAGTGAATAAGCAATCCTCAATTATCATTTTTTAATCCAACCTATAAACTAATCAACAAAGGCACTGCTTCGGCGGTGCCTTTGTTGTTATGTTGTGTATTAAAAATTAAAAGTATAAACATTCTCTGAAATAACAGCCTCATGCCTTGACGAGTGAATTTTCGAAGCATAAAGTATTATTAAGATGTAACTATTCAGAAAATAAACATTAGTAAACAGTGAGGCATAAAATGGGCAAGGTTATAGGTATAGATTTAGGAACAACAAATAGCTGTGTGGCAGTATTGGAGAACAATCAGCCGGTAGTCATAACTAACAGCGAGGGTCAGAGAACAACCCCGTCTGTAGTGGCTTTTACAAAAAATGGAGAGCGACTGGTTGGCGAGGCTGCAAAGAGGCAGGCAGCAGTCAATGTGGATAGAACATTTTTCTCAATAAAGAGACAGATGGGAAGCGATTTCAGGGCAAAGGTGGATGGAAAGTTGTATTCAGCTCCTGAGATTTCTTCTATGATTCTCAGAAAGCTGAAAAAGGATGCAGAGGACTATATCGGTGAGACTGTAACTGACGCTGTAATCACAGTTCCTGCATATTTTTCGGATGCGCAGAGGCAGGCAACTAAGGATGCAGGAAGGATTGCTGGGCTTAATGTGCTTCGAATCATAAATGAGCCAACCTCTGCGGCACTCGCATATGGACTGGACCACGGACAGCAGCAGAAAATTCTTGTCTACGACCTCGGAGGAGGAACCTTCGATGTGTCTGTTATCGAAATAGGGGACAATCTGATAGAAGTGCTTGCCACAGCCGGTGATAATCATCTGGGTGGAGATGATTTTGATGAGAGAATCACGAATTATCTTGTTACAGAGTTTTACAGACAGCAGAATGTAGATCTGAGAAAGGATAATACTGCTATGCAGCGTGTCAGGGAGGAGGCTGAGAAGGCAAAAAAGGTGCTTTCATCCTCATCCTCAACCACTATCAACCTGCCATTTATCACCACTGTAAAGGGACAGCCGGTCCACATGGAGATGAATCTCACAAGGGCTGAGTTTAATGAGATAACAAAGGATCTGGTGGAGAGAACGGCCATTCCGGTAAATCAGGCACTTTCAGATGCGGGGATTTGTGCAGCGGAGCTTGGAATGGTGCTGTTGGTAGGAGGCTCTACACGTGTGCCGGCTGTTGTTGAGGAGGTCAGAAGAATTACAGGAAAAGAGCCTTCACACAACCTGAATCCTGACGAGTGCGTGGCACTCGGTGCAGCAGTACAGGGTGGCAAGCTCGGTGGAGCAATTGTCGCAGGCAGCAGTGCGGCAGAGATTATACTGATGGATGTCACACCGCTTTCACTAGGAATTGAGACGGTCGGTGGTGTTTCAACCAAAATTATTGACAGAAATACGACTATTCCTACGAGATACAGCCAGATTTTTACAACTGCAGGAAGCTTCCAGACCTCTGTGGATATAAAGGTACTGCAGGGTGAGAGGCAGTTTGCAAGGGACAATAAGCTGATTGGAAATTTCAGGCTAAAGGGCATCAAGCCGGCTCCGGCAGGTGTGCCGCAGATAGAGGTGACGTTTGATATAGATGCAAACGGCATTGTGCAGGTTTCTGCAAAGGACCTGGGCACAGGAAAGCATCAGGAGATTACGATTACCGCAAGCTCTAATTTGTCTGATTCTGAGATTGAGCAGGCAATCCGCGAGGCACAGGAGTATGAGGCAACAGACGGACAGAGAAAGGCTTATATTGATGCAAGAAGTGAGGCTGATACGCTTGTGCGACAGGTGGAAAATGTCATGGCTGACAAGGAAAAAAGAAAGGCTATGGACAGCGCACAGAAAAAGAGTGTGAAATCGTCACTTTCATATGTGAAGAAGCTTATTTCAAGGACAAAGCCCGGAAATGTGAGCGAAGAGCAGGCTGCCGAGATAAAGCATGCGGCAGACGAGCTGAGAAATGCGGCAGCGGGATTGATTTAATTATAAATGAGGGGCAGAATACCTTTTGACCCTCATATCATTATTATTCATTTGGCTATTTACGAGAAGCGGATTTTCATATAAAATATGGGTAAGTGGTGAGTATTTAGAAACACCCTGAATAGTTATAATGTTAATTTAAATCCGAGGAAATAGAAAATGAATGCGAACGATAAAACAGAAAAGGTACTAAGAGAAATTCATATCATGCTCTCAAAGGCGGAGCCGTATAAGCCGGAGCCGAGCAGGGTGATCATAAACAAGCAGCAAATGATAGATTTACTTGCTGAGCTGAATAAGTGTATATATGCAATGCAGGATGAGTATGAGCTTACTGAGCAGAGTCGCAATCACGCAGAGAGAGAGTTCAGAAAGAAGGGGGATCAGATAGTCTGGGATGCAAGCAGAAAGGCTGAGGATGTGTATGCAGCATCGGTTATTTATACGGATGAGGCGCTTTCAAGAGTGCGTGATATCATCAATGATACCAACGAGTCACTTGAAAAGCTGTGCAAGAATATGAAGGATAAGATTGCAGAACAGGAGAAGATAGTTAAAACTAACCAGTATGAGCTCAAGGGACAGCTTCAGGATTTGTCCGATACGGAGAAGTATCTTAAGATTATCGATGACAGAAATAAGGAGATAGAACGTCAGAAAAATGAAGGTAAGCCAGTAGAGGAGCGTACTATTGACAAGGAAGAGAAGTCTATCTATGCAAACAGACAGACTGAAATCAAGGTAAATATGGATTATATCAGAAAACTGGGACTTGCTGAGGGCGAGGACCTGGGAGATGGTGTAGTGGGTGAAGTGAAGCTTGCAGACGATACACCTGATGCCGGATTAAATCATGGCAATGATAAGGATGAAGCCAAGGATGCCGGCTCAAAATCGTCTGTTGATGAGGATTATAAGGCAATAAGCAGAAAAGCCGGCAATCCACCTGTTATCAATACAATGGAAGGGAAGGAGCTCACAGCCGGCATCCACAGAATGTGGCAGAGCATCACCGGAAATAAAGGGAAATGAAACACACATATGTAATATAAAGCAGCAGTTCAAAACAGAACGGCTGCTTTTTGGCTTATATTTAAAAGTGGGTAATATTAAGCAGATTTTAAGAAAAACAAAGTGGATAATCTGATAAAATATAGCTGACTAACGGCAGGAGAAGGTTTCTAATCAAAATTCATAGAAGGAGGATAATATGACAATATTAGTTTGTGATGACGACAAGGAAATAGTTGAGGCAATTGAGATTTACCTGATGCAGGAGGGCTACGACGTGGAGAAGGCTTACGACGGCATACAGGCGGTTGAAATTATGAAGAATAAAAAAATAGACCTCATGATAATAGATGTCATGATGCCAAAGCTCGACGGAATAAGAGCTACTCTGCAGATACGAAAGGAAAGCAGGGTGCCGATAATCATTCTATCGGCAAAGACAGAGGATGCAGACAAGATTTTAGGCCTCAATGTGGGTGCTGATGATTATGTTACAAAGCCTTTTAATCCGCTTGAGCTTGTGGCAAGAGTAAAGTCACAGCTTCGCAGATACACCACTCTGTCGAGCAATGATGTAGCCGGAGACAAGGTTTATGAAGCCGGAGGCCTTTTGGTAAATGATGATTTAAAAAAGGTGACTGTGGATGGTGAGGAGGTAAAGCTCACACCGATTGAGTACAATATCCTGCTTTTACTCCTTAAAAATAAGGGAAAGGTCTACTCAATAAACGAAATATATGAGAGTATATGGAACGAGGAGGCGATAGGCGCCGATAATACAGTTGCCGTGCACATCAGACATATCAGGGAAAAAATAGAGATAAATCCTAAGGAGCCACGCTATCTGAAGGTGGTCTGGGGAGTAGGCTATAAGATAGAGGACAACAAATGAAGCAGTATACGATAGGAAAAAAAGCAGCGGTCATAGTTTTACATCAGCTATGCATGATACTTATGGTGACAGGAGTGTTTGCCACAGGCTATGCATTCAGGCACGATGCTCATGAAAATATTGATATATATACACTAATATCGCTTGCGGGCCTGGTAGGCAGCTTTGTGAGCCTGGCATATATGGCAAACGTGGCAGGCAGAAAATCAGAGGATGATTACACAATATACTATTTACCGATTGACAAGGTATACTCTGATGTGATGCTAGTAATATTTACACTGCTCATGGTATTTATGGGAAAAGTGATTTCAGGCGTAAAAAACCAGCACTTTGACTATGCATCACTCATTATGACGGCAGGCACATTTACTTTTTTGTTTGATCTGGCTTTTATTATTTTATACCAGAGCATTGTAAGGAAGATAAAAGGCAATATACTTTGCACACACAGCCTGATGTACAAGGGCTATGAGCTTTTGAAAAGAGTTATTGAGAAAAAGGATATCCACACACAAAAAACCAAAGAGATAATGCGCATACAGGAGGCTCTTGAAGCTATTTCGGAAGGAGCGCTTGACACTACACTCAATGTCAATGAGTTTCATGGGCAGCAGAAAAAGGTGGCGGAGGCTGTCAACCATATACGCCAGGGTCTTATGAGCTCGGTAAATGAGAGTCTTAAAAATGAAAAATTAAAGGCTGATTTAATAACAAACGTATCACATGATATAAAGACACCTCTGACTTCAATAGTCAACTATGTTGACCTGCTTAAGAGGGAAAATCTGGAAAATGAAAATGCTAAATACTATATACATGTGCTGGAGGAAAAGTCACAGCGCTTAAAGCAGCTTACAGAGGATTTGGTAGAGACATCAAAGATTACCTCGGGAAATGTGAAGCTCAATATGCAAAAGCTTGATCTGGTTGAGCTTTTATACCAGACCGGAGGTGAATTCAATGAGCGCTTTGAGTCGAGAAATCTGACAATAGTTACAAAAATTCCATCAGAACAGATATTTATCTATGCGGATGGACGTCAGCTTTACCGCTCTATTGAAAATCTGTATACTAATGCCGCAAAATATGCACTGGAAAATACCAGAGTGTATGTAGAGCTTGAAAAGGCAGATACAAAGGCCGTTTTTACAATAAAGAATGTGTCTAAGAACGAGCTTGACATAGTAAGCAACGGAAATGTGGACCTGACAGAGCGTTTTGTGAGGGGAGAGAGGTCGAGAACCACTGAGGGAAGTGGACTTGGACTTTCGATTGCAAAGAATCTGACCCATTTGATGGGAGGAAAATTCGAAATTAAGGTAGATGGTGATTTATTTATTGCCACAATTACCTATAATATTATATAATAGTAAATAAAAGAATTTTGAAATACACATACGGAGGTAGAATAAGTGAAATTATATGAAAACGGTGCTTACCTTTTAAACGGTAAGGAAGTAATAATTGATGGACCGGAAGCTCAGGCAGCTGTAAAAAGCAAGACCGGCATGGACATCGACAAACAGACAGCTAAGCAGGCGACAATTGCTTACGGTATTTTAAAGGAGCACAATACATCCGGCAATATGGACAAGCTTCAGATTAAGTTTGATAAGCTTACATCGCATGATATCACATTTGTAGGTATCATCCAGACAGCACGAGCTTCAGGACTTGAGAAATTCCCTATCCCGTATGTACTTACAAACTGTCACAACAGCCTTTGTGCAGTTGGTGGAACAATCAATGAGGATGACCACATGTTTGGTCTCACATGTGCAAAGAAGTACGGCGGAATCTATGTACCACCTCATCAGGCAGTTATCCATCAGTTTGCACGAGAGATGCTTGCCGGCGGCGGAAAAATGATACTTGGTTCTGATTCACATACACGTTATGGTGCACTTGGTACTATGGCAGTCGGCGAGGGTGGACCTGAGCTTGTTAAGCAGCTTCTTGAACAGACATATGATATTGATATGCCTGAGGTAGTAGGTATTTACCTGACAGGAGAGCCAATCAAGGGCGTTGGACCACAGGATGTCGCACTTGCAATTATCGGAGAGGTATTCGGAAACGGCTTCGTAAAGAACAAAGTTATGGAGTTTGTAGGACCGGGTGTGTCTAATCTGAGCGTTGACTTCCGTATAGGTGTCGATGTTATGACAACAGAGACTACATGTCTTTCTTCTATCTGGAGAACAGATGACCAGGTTAAGGAATTCTTTGAGATTCACGGTAGGGCTGAGGACCACAAGGAGCTTAATCCGGGTGAGGTGGCTTACTACGACAGATTTATTGAGATTGATTTAAGCCAGATCCGCCCAATGATAGCTATGCCATTCCACCCAAGCAATACCTACACTATCGATGAGCTCAATGCAAACCTCATGGATATTCTCGATGACTGTGAGAAGAGAGCTGAGGTAAGCTTTGACGGCAAGGTGAAGCTTGATTTAAAGAGTAAGGTAAGAGACGGAAAACTGTATGTAGACCAGGGAATCATCGCAGGCTGTGCAGGCGGTGGATTTGAGAATATCTGCGATGCGGCTGACATATTAAACGGACATTCAATCGGAGCAGACGAGTTTACACTGAGTGTTTACCCGGCATCTACTCCAATATACATGGAGCTTGTGAAAAACGGAGCTGTAGCAAAGCTTCTTGAGACTGGTGCAATCGTAAAGACTGCTTTCTGCGGACCTTGCTTTGGTGCAGGAGATACACCGGCCAATAACGCATTCTCTATCCGTCATTCAACAAGAAACTTCCCTAACAGAGAGGGTTCTAAGGTACAGAACGGACAGATCAGCTCAGTGGCACTCATGGATGCACGTTCAATCGCTGCAACAGCAGCAAACAAGGGCTTCCTTACATCAGCAGCGGATATTGATGTCAACTTTACAAAGCCTAAATATTTCTTTGACAAGACTATATATGAGAATCGTGTATTTGACAGCCATGGAGTGGCAGATCCTTCAGTTGAAATCCAGTTCGGACCAAACATCAAGGACTGGCCGGCAATGAGTGCACTTCCTGAGAATATGCTCCTTAAGGTGGTTTCAGAGATTCATGATCCTGTTACTACAACAGATGAGCTCATTCCTTCAGGAGAGACATCATCATATCGTTCAAACCCTCTTGGACTTGCAGAGTTCGCACTTTCAAGAAAGGATCCTGAGTATGTAGGCAGAGCAAAGGAAATCCAGAAGGCCCAGAAGGCTATAGAGAGTGGTGAGTGCGCAGGAAAGGCTGTTCCTGAGGTTGCTGAAATCATGGGAGTAGTAAAGAAAAAATTCCCTGAGGCAAGCCATGAGAATATGGGCTTCGGAAGTACAATTTTTGCTGTTAAGCCGGGTGACGGCTCAGCAAGAGAGCAGGCTGCCAGCTGCCAGAAGGTACTCGGAGGCTGGGCAAATATCGCAAACGAGTATGCCACAAAGAGATATCGTTCAAACCTTATCAACTGGGGAATGCTTCCATTCATCATCGATGAGGGAGAGCTTCCGTTCCACAATCTCGACTATATCTTCCTTCCGGGAATCAAGAAGGAAATAGAGGATGCAAAGACGGAGTTTGAGGCATATGTTGTCAAGGATGGTGAATTAAAGCCATTTACACTGAAGATGGGTGAGCTCACAGATGATGAAAGAGAGATAATATTAAAGGGATGTCTCATAAACTATAACCGTAAATAAGGAGAGTCTAATCCGATGGAAGAAACTGGAAAAGCTGGTAAAAAATCAAACATTGAGATAAATGCAGATAAGGGTGCGAAGCAGAATTCGCACCCGGGGCGTGAGGAATGGCCACATTTGATCAGAATAGGTGTCATGGTATTTGTCACGTTTGCAGTCAGTATACTGTTTTTCTTTGCACTGTACAGATTTGAGGGCTTTGCAGGCATATGGAGCAAGCTGCTTGCGGCAGCAATGCCTATTATAATGGGACTTGTGCTTGCATACCTGATGAATCCTGTCATGCTGTGGCTGGAAAGATGCTTTAAAAAGCTTCTTTCCAAAAAGATGAAAAGCGAAAGCAAGCTGCGAAAGGTTTCAAGAGCTCTTGCAATCACAGGCTCGGTTATTATTCTTGTAGCGATTATTTCGCTTCTCATTGCGGCTATTGTGCCTTCTGTCATAGCAAGTATATCAGGACTTATGAAGACACTGCCAAATGATGTTGCGGCATTCATCAACATGATAAAGAACGGCAATTTCGGGGACAGCAAAATTGCTGAGCTCGCGAGCACAGGTTTACAGAATGCAACCGACTACATTGAGAATTATGCCACAGAAAAGATAATTCCTGAGGCACAGAAGTATGTTGCACAGATTACAACCGGTGTGATTTCGGTAGTCAGAGGTTTATTCAATTTCATTATCGGAATAATCGTGATGGTCTATGTGATGAGTATTCAGGAGACTCTCGCAGGACAGAGTAAAAAGATAATATATGCTGTCTGCAAGCCAAAGACAGGCAATATCATCATTGAGACGATCAGAAAGACAAATGAGATTTTTGGAGGCTTCATAAGCGGTAAGATTATAGATTCACTGATTATAGGTGTGATTGCATATTTCGGATGTCTGATTTTAAGGATTCCATCATCGGTGCTCGTTGCAGTGATTATCGGCGTCACAAATGTGATTCCGGTATTCGGACCGTTTATCGGTGCAATTCCATCGTTACTCATAGTAGTAATTCAGAGTCCGTGGCATGCGCTTTATCTTCTGATATTTATTGTCGTGCTGCAGCAGGTGGATGGCAATATAATAGGGCCTAAGATACTTGGCTCATCTACCGGTCTTTCGACCTTCTGGGTTATGTTTGCCATACTAATCGGCGGAGGAATGTTTGGTTTTCTTGGAATGTTACTTGGTGTTCCGACCTTTGCTGTGATATACTATATTGTGAAAAGAGTTGTTAATTATGCTCTCAGGAAAAAGAAGCTTCCTGAGGACACAAGGGATTATACAAAGACAACAGGCGTAGATACAAAAAATAATAAGCTTAAATACGAGTAGGTGAAATAAGTGGATAAATACGAATACAATCTCAAGCTGGATCAGATAAAAGCCCTAAGCGCCGAGGAGGGCTATATGAGCGCAGCAGAGATTGCAGATAGCATAAATTGGAACAAAATTAAAAATGTAAATACACTCGTTAAAATCGGCGAAATCTACGAGAAGGCCGAAAGATACCAGGATGCAAGGGACATACTTTTAATGGCCTATGACCGTTCACCAATCGGCAGGATGATTATATACAGACTGGCTGAGGTCGCCATCAAGATGGGTGATTATGATGCTGCTACAGAGTATTATGATGAGTTTGTTGAGATAGCGCCTCATGATGATATGAAGTATGTATTAAGATATGCCATTAAAAAAGGGCAGGGAGCTTCATTTGATGAGCTTATCACTATTCTTGAAGAGTACAAGGATGAAGAATACACTGAGGAGTGGGCATATGAGCTTGCATATCTATACCACAAGGCCGGAAAAGCCGATAAGTGTATAGATGCCTGCGATGAGCTCATTCTGTGGTTCGGAGACGGACCATATGTGGAGCGTGCGCTGGAGCTCAAGATGCTTTATCAGCCACTTACCAAGGCTCAGGAGGAAAAGTACAGACGATTCAAGGCAGAGAAGGAAAAGCCGGCTAAGATAAAGGATGAGGCTGAGGTCACTGAGATAGGTGCCATGGAGATGGTAAAGGGCGGAGAGATAGTGCATGATGACGTAACTATTCCGCAGATTACTGTAAATCAGGAGAAGTTCAATACTGTAAATTTACAGCAGGAGATTGCCAAGGGTATGCAGCAGATCATTGAGGCCAAGGGCAAGAATGAAGTTGCTGATACGATGGATACCATCAAAAAGATAGTTGAGGATATTCCTTATCTCAAGCTCGAAAAGGAGCAGGAAGAGTATGTACAGCAGCCGGAAGAGACAGAGCATATTGCTACAGATGAAGAGATAGATGGTTCACTTAAGTTGAATTTCAAGGAGCTTTTGGGTGAAGACGCTGACGGACAGATGTCTATGGTCATGAGTGAAAAGACTCAGCTTGAGCATCAGATTACAGGACAGATGTCTATACAGGATGTGCTTGAAGAATGGGAAAAGACCAGACATGCGGCTGAAATTGCACTTAAAGAGGCTGAGCAGCAGAAGCTTGAGTCAGCTAAGGCAAGAGCACTTCAGGAGGCAGGAGACATCATGGAGAGACTAAATGATGTCATTCCAAAGCTGGATGCAGGTGTCACTCCGAAGGAACTTCTTGAGGAGGAGTATTTGAAGGTGCCGGTTGATATTATAGAGCAGAAAGCTGCCGTGAAGGAGCCTGAAGAAGAGCAGAAACCGGATATGCAGGAGCTTTATGCAGATGAGACTGTGGATGAAGTACAGGAGCCGCAGGAAGCACCGGAAGATACTATAGACGAAGTACAGGAGTCACAGGAAGAGGCTGCAGATGAAGCCAAGGAACCAGTTGGAGAGCCGGAGGATATAATTGTGGCAGAGGAGTCTGAGAAAGACGAGATACTCACGCAGCCGACTACCATGATGCCTGAAATAACAGATGATATGTTAAATGTCGATGATGATACATCAGATGATGAGACTTCACAGGAGAAAGAAAACGTTTCTGAGAAGAGAGATTTTGATCATGTGACATCATTTATCGAGCAGGAAATAGCCAAGATGACAGCAAAGAATCCGGGACTGGAGAAGAAGCTGGATATGGCTAAGACAAGAAAAATGCCGGATATTTCATTGCCGGAGGATTTAGACAGCGAAGAAGATGACTCGAAATTGAAAGAAACAAAACATATAAAAGAGCTTACAAGCGAACAGAAAGCTATATTTTCATATTTCATACCGGTAAAGGGTATGGAGGATCAGATTTGCAAGGCATATAATGCAGTACTTGATCATTTCAACAGGAAAGAAAACGCATCCACAGGCAACCTCATTATACAGGGAGAGCAGGGTTGCGGAAAGACAATGCTTGCTACAAGCTTTATAAAGGTATTACAAAAAGATGGTGAACAGCTTACAGGAAAGATGGGCAAGATTGATGCTGCCGTACTCAATAAAAAGGATGTGCAGCAGGTAGTCAGAAAGATAACAGGAGGCTGTCTCATCATAGAAAGAGCCGGAGATATCGACCGCAGCATAGCTGCCAAGCTATCATTTTTGATGGAGCATGATATTACAGGAACACTCTATATACTTGAGGATACATCAAAGGGTATAAAGAAGGCTCTCTCAATGGATGAGGGCTTTGCATCCAAGTTCACGGAAAAGATATCGGTTCCTATTTTTACAAATGATGAACTCGTATTGTTTGCCAAATCGTACTCTGCAGAGCTTGGGTACAAGATAGATGAGATGGCTATTCTGGCATTGCATAACAGAATCAGCAATATTGAGAGGATAGATCAGGCTACCACTCTGACAGAGGTCAAGGATATAATTGACGAGGCCATAGACAGGGAGGCTCACAGCGGACTGAAGAAGGCTATAAGTATTCTGACAGCCAAGCGATATACAGATGATGACCGAATTGTACTCAAAGAGGATCATTTCAGGGAAAAATAAATACTTATGGGGGTATATATATGTGTAATTTTACAGCAATGGATTGTTACCTGTTTGGTCAGGCAACACACTATGACATCTACAAGAAGATGGGTGCTCACTTAGCTGAGCGCAAAGGAAAAAAAGGAGTGTGCTTTGACGTCTGGGCGCCACATGCGAGGGAAGTATACGTGTTTGGTGAGTTTAACGACTGGAATGAGACCAGTCATGAGATGAAGCGTGTAGAGCCGGAAACCATGGGAGTGTATGAGCTTTTTGTACCGGGAGCGCAAAAGGGTCAGATGTATAAGTTTATTATAGTCACTGAACAGGGTGATAAGCTGTACAAGGCGGATCCATACGCAAACTACGCAGAGCTTCGTCCGGGAACAGCGTCAATCATCACAGATATCGAGCACTTCACATGGACTGACAAAGAGTGGATGGATAAGAGAGCAGCAAAGTCAGATGCTGATGTATATTCTTCACCTATGGCTATATATGAGTGCCATCCGGGCTCATGGATGAGACATCCGGGCAGGGATGATGAGGGCTTTTATACATACAGGGAGCTTGCAAAATCACTCGTATCCTATGTGAAAACTATGGGATATACACATATTGAGCTTATGGGTATTTCAGAGTATCCGTTTGATGGCTCATGGGGATATCAGGTGACAGGCTACTATGCACCTACATCGAGGTATGGAAAGCCTGAGGATTTTGCATACTTTGTTGATCAGTGCCATAAAAATAATATCGGAGTAATCCTCGACTGGGTACCTGCACATTTCCCAAAGGATGCGCATGGACTTGCCAATTTCGACGGAACAGCCACATATGAGTATGCAGACCCAAGAAAGGGAGAGCATCCCGACTGGGGTACAAAGATATTTGACTACGGTAAGAATGAAGTAAAGAACTTCCTTATCGGAAGTGCACTGATGTGGATAGAAAATTACCACGTAGACGGACTCCGTGTGGATGCAGTTGCGTCAATGCTTTATCTTGACTATGGAAAGAGCGACGGACAGTGGGTGCCAAACAAGTTTGGAGGCAATAAGAACCTCGAGGCAGTAGAGTTTTTCAAGCATATCAATACACTCATACTTGGAAGAAATCACGGAACTGTAATGATAGCCGAAGAGTCTACCGCATGGCCTAAGGTAACAGGCAAGGTAGAGGAAGACGGACTGAACTTCAGCTACAAGTGGAACATGGGATGGATGCACGACTTCCTTGATTATATGAAGCTGGATCCATATTTCCGTAAAAATAACCACAATAAGATGACATTTGCGATGAGCTATAATGAGAGTGAGAAATATATTCTGGTACTGTCACATGATGAGGTGGTACATCTGAAGTGTTCTATGCTCAACAAAATGCCGGGCTTAGAAGAGGATAAATTCAAGAATCTCATGGCAGGATATGCATTTATGATGGGACACTGTGGAAAGAAGCTTCTTTTCATGGGACAGGAGTTTGCACAGAAGCAGGAGTGGAGTGAGGAAAGAGAACTCGACTGGTACCTGCTTGAGAATCCGGAGCATAAAAAGATCCAGAACTGGGTAAAGGAGCTGCTTCATCTCTATAGGAGAAACCGCTGTCTGTATGAGCTGGATTCAAGCTGGGAAGGCTTTGAATGGATAAATGCAAACGATGCAGACAGAAGCATCTTCAGCTTTATCAGAAAGAGTAAGGATGGCAAGAATAATATGCTCTTTGTCATCAATTTCACACCGGTAGAGAGACCTGATTACAGAGTCGGAGTGCCAAAGCACAAGACATATCAGCTCGTTTTAGATAGTGAGGATCCTAAGTTTACCGGAAAAACGGTAAAAGAGCCTGTAAAGAAGGCTGCAAAGGGCAGAGGCAAGGCAGCAAAACAGTCATATAAGAAGCTGGACTATAAGGCAGTCAAATCAGAGTGTGACGGCAGACCATTTTCATTTGCTTATCCACTTGCGCCTTACGGAGTTGCTGTATTTAAATACTAATATACCGGTAAACAGCAGGGTAAAGGACCAGCAGTTTATTGTAAATGTCCAGAGGGTGATTGCGCAAGATAGTCTGTAACACCGATATATATTGCATGTGCCAGGTCATCCTGATAGTTTTTGTCAGTAAGAAGAAGTGTCTCAGCAGGATTACTCAAGAATCCACATTCTACGATTACGGTCGGGGATGTGGATTTTTTAAGTATAAAGTATTCTTTATTGGGCTTAATGCTTCGTGGCTTTGCGACACAAAGAGAAGTGTTTAAAGCTCCAAGAACAGAGGATGCGAGCTCTTTTCCTGCATCAGAGGCTTCATAATAGAATACCTGTGGACCGCAGCTTGAACTGTCCTCAAAGCTGTTTTGATGGATACTGATGCTGACTGCCACATTGCTTTTAGACATCAGGGCAGTTCTCTTTGTGAGATCATCTGTCTTTGGATGCTTGGAATTATCCGGGGCGAGGTCGCAGTCGGTGGTTCTGGTCATGACAACAGTAAAGCCTCTGTTTTCAAACAGCTGTTTAAGAGCCATTGCAATACTCAGGTTGACATCCTTTTCCATGACGCCGGAGGTGGAAATCTTACCGGGATCACTTCCACCATGGCCAGGGTCTATTACAATAACAGTTGAATTAGTGTTTTTGCCGGTATTTTTTGCAAGAGCGCAGACACCTCTTCCGAGGTAGAATGACAGAATAAAGAGAGCTAAAATAAGACAGTATTTGTTTTTCTTGATAATGTGCATATATTTTTTCATATAAGATACCTATAAAAAACCCGATGCACATAGAAGGCATCGGGTGTGTTTGTATATTATATGATTGGATGATATCATTTATAACCTATAAAAAGGTACTGAGTTAGACTGTAGCTGTAAAGGTACGGCTTCTGTCAGTAAGCCTTAAGCAATCAGTCCAGATATTTGATAACAGTATCCCAGACAGATGAATTCTCAAAGCCAAGCTTCCAGAATGCTGCACCGGCGAGCTTATTGTCGTCGACGAGCTTGAGCCTTTTCTCTAAAGATGTATTGTCCTCGAGCCATACCTTGTACAGCTTGTTGGATACAGACCACTCAGCGTAGTTCTGACCGGATTCCTCATCAAGAGCAGTAGTGGCATTGTTTGTGGCAAGCTGTGCTGCAGCTGCGTCCATACTATATACCTGTGAGGCAACAGTGTACTTTGACTGATCCTCGGTATCGGTTACGGCATCATCGTCCTCCTTTGGAGTGAGCTCCCATATTCTGGTATAAAAAGGCATGCCGAGAATAATCTGGTCAGCGGGAACCTCCTTCAGAGTGGATTCAACACCCTCAGTTACCCACGGAATGGAAGAAACTGAGCCGGCATCAGAGCCCTTATAGTGTTCATCGTATCCCATAATCACAATATAATCGGCAAAGTTTGCCATATCAGAGCGATTGAAGAACTTGTTGAAGCTGGCAGGTACTGTGACATCAACTGAAAGTGATATACCGTTATTGTGACACTTTATGGCGAGCTCTCTGATAAACTCGATGTAAGAGTCTCCATATGCTGCTTCTGTGATATTTTCAAAGTCAATATTTACACCATCAAGCTCATAGTTAAATGCAGCCGACATAATCTGATTGATCAGGGTAGTTCTCGTGGATGTATGTGTGAGCACATATGCTGCATCTACATCAGTATTTTCTAAGTTGCTGAACAGTCCCCATACCTCGATGCCCTGGGAATGGCAGTAGCTGACATAATCCTTGCTTGCTATATCTGCCAGATTACCGTTGTTGTCATTTAAATAAAACCAAGTTGGTGACATTACATTTATGCCCTTGGTTGATGAAATTACCTGGGGCACTTTACTGTTTGCTGACTGGCTTGTTACCTGATTCCAGGCAAGACAGATATCCTTATCCTTCTTGATATGCGTAAAGGTCTCTTCCCCATAGTCAGGATTCGTAAGCTTAGTTTTTTTGCTCTCGGACAGAGCCTTGCGCTTTATATATCCAATAACACCATCCTCAGTGGCAACCTTATCCCATTTGTCACCGGAATCAAGAATAGTAATCTTGTCATCCTTTTTCACCTCTTTTAGAATAGGGCTCTTTATGCCGCCCTTCACGCGGACCTGGGTAGACTTGCTGACAGTTGCACTGTCTATTTCATCCCATTTGCTTGTGATGACGATGCGTGCCGGGTCATCATATGACTTAAAGGTGATATTGGAGTACTGTTTTACATAGTCTAAAGCGATAAGCGCTGAGTCAGAGGTGGCTTTTACAATCGGATAGCCAAAGTCATTGGTCTGCTTGGTGACACTGTAGCTATTGCTGTCAGCCGCCGCTGAGATGATATCAGATGCGGTTGTGTAAAGAAGCACATTCTCATTTGCATCCCAGTAAAATCTGGAATTTAATGAGTCGTGAACAAATTTGTAATCAACGTATATTTTTTTATCTATTATTTTAGCCTTGTAATCGGATAGCTCATTATCTACAATGAGAGCAGCCTCATCATCAGAAGAGATATTGAAATACTCTTTAAGATCCTCTGTCTTTTTCGTAGGGGTGTATTTATTGATAAGAGCAGTTATACCCATTATTATTACAACGAGGATAATAAGTCCGGTTACTATAAGTGCAGGCAATAATTTCTTTTTCATGTGTAAAAATCCTTTCCTATTATTTGGTGCCTAAATTGCTTAAGCTAATTATACCATTGTGAAAAAGCATATTCAAATAATATGAAATAAATTTGTAATAAATTAAGAAATTTGTTTATGCATTTTGGCGCGGAAGGAGCAAAAGCTTCCCCCGCGCACATAGCTTTTCTTTTTAAAATATGTCTTTTGGTTGTCTTTTTGCATTTAAACGGGGTAAAGGACCAAAAATATGCTGACATCGATTTCTGCAGAGTAATAAAAATGATATTAATCGGTAATGAATGATTTTTTATAGAAATTGATATTTCCGGAGCTTTCCACACCCAATTTAATTGCTGATTTCTAGTTTCGTTTAATTTGATAAAATATCTGTAAAAATTCCAATATATAAATATAGTTTATTCTTCTATAAAAATACCTCCGTCTATATATAATGATTATGAGTAAAAACTGATAAGTAACAAATGGCCCTATGTCATGAAGCGCTCTGTGGCATTAAAAGTATAAGCCCTCCAAAGGCTTCGGACATAAAATTGATAAACAGCTGGTTAAAGATGTCATTTTGCATCGTGATATTAATTCCTTTCTGATATCTTATCCAGAGTGCCAAACAGGCTGGTATTGATGAGGAACGGGTCCTCTAAGTAAGGAAAGCCTACCACCGGATACTTAAAATGTTTATGGTTAATTGTCTTTTTCTTTTCCACGAGATTAAACAATATTTTTACGCTTTCTGAATCAGTTATTTTGTTTGAATTGAATAGCTCGATAATTCTGTTAAAAGCGCCCCGGTTCCATTTACTTATTGTACACACAGCGATTCTTACGTCACACCTCATAAATTCCTTTAAGGTGTTTGGATTAAGTATGCCGAAATCAATAATCACACGCTCGTATCTCATGTTTAAAATCTCAGTTAGTGTGGACATGACTGCGTGAGGAAAGAAATCTACATTCTTATAAGTAAAAACCTTTTCGTCTGCTGTTTTTGACAGTGAAAGAATTTCGTGTGTACCATTCAGCTCAACATAGGCGGTTCTATACATGCATTTGTTGCTCATATAATTAGAAAGAGCAAGGCTTATATGTGTTGTGCCTACATTGTGAACGCTGCCACAGACCCCAACTAACTGTGGTGCAGAATGGACTTTCTTAAATATCCTTTTAAAGTGTCTGATAGTGATGTTCCTCCCTTTAGTTCTAACAGCTTTTGAATCAGCGTTTCCTTTTTAACTGAGCTCTTAAACATATCGCTGTCATAAGGAAAGTGATAAACACTGCAATTAAGTAGTGCCGCAATCGCGGAGGCATCCTGTCTGCTGCACATATTACATATAACACTCAGGGAAGCTGTCATTTTTTTGAGAATAGAATGATTCCTGTAGATATCATTCAGGTGCCAAAAGCTGCCGTTACATACATATAATACGAGATCCATGTCATATATTTTCTCGTTGCACACATCAGTGCCAAGGTCGTATATCTGTATAGCATCCTTTGGAATATTAAACTGTATACCGTCACTGTAGTCGGGTATGCCCTGAAAGCTTTTGTAATAATAATATCCGTTTTTCTGCTTAAAAATCTGCAGTCCGTCGTGATTACCATGGCAAAGTACGCTTTTTGCTGAGTCTATGTAGATACCATGATATCCAAGGATATTGAGTTCGCAGGTGAGTGAAACGGCCACGTGAGTGGAGCCGCAGCCTCTGTGACTGCCTAAAACTGCTATTTTGTGTATGAGATGTGGCTGACCGGTTAATTTTTGAATTTCCTGAATTTCCTGATATAGCTCTGCGACAGTCACGTAACGCAGTGATGCATCAGATGTTGTTGCTTTTTGGATAATATGCTGAAACTTATGGGAAAAGCTGTCTGGGGTAAAGGTCAGTATATACTGCAGAAGCTGACCTAAGCTGTAAATGTCTGCCGCCGGTGTAATTGTATCCTCGGTAAAGCATTCGGGGGCAGAGAATTCTATATTCCCATAGTGATTGAAGTTATTTCCATCCTGGATAACATATGCCGATACGCCAAAATCGATAAGCTTAAGCTTATTGTGGCATACTATAATATGCTCCGGTTTAAGGTCCCTGTAAATAATGGGAGTAGATATCTGTGTATGCAGATAGATAAAAACATTGCATAATTGTTCACAAATATTAAAGAATAAACCTGGGGAAATTAACTGCTGATGAAGCAAAAATGAATCTAATGTCTCGCCGTCGATATATTCCTCGACGATATAGTAGAAAGCATCGTCCTCTTCGAAGTCAAATATACGTGGTATAGACTGATGCTCAAGAGACTTGAGTAGTCTTGCTTCTGATAATGCGGATTCGGCGAAAGCAGAAGCTTTAGGAACTTTCTTTAGAGCTCTCTCCTGATCCATAGATATGTGTCTGACAAGTGTAACGCTACCGGAGCTGCCGGTTCCGAGATCTTTAATCATCTCATATTTGTCAAACAAAGAATGATTTGTATTTTTCATACGCTCCTTTTGGGTCGAGCGCACATCTCATGGATAACTTATAACATACCTGTAAAATAATTGCAACATTTTTTTTATTTTTTTTTAATAGGCCTTGCGCTTTACAATATGACCGGTGTTTATTATAATAATTTTACGATTTACACGGATATTTTCGGAAAAGGATGTGAAAAATATGAAAATTGAGAAGGTAAATGATAATCAGATCCGCTGTACTCTTACCAGAGAGGATCTTGAGGACAGACATATAAAAATAAGCGAACTGGCATATGGATCAGCGAAGGCGAAAAGCCTTTTTAAAGATATGGTAGAGCAGGCCAATTACGAGTTTGGCTTTGAAACAAATGATATTCCACTCATGGTGGAGGCAATTCCACTGCCATCAGAGTCTATAGTGCTTATCATCACAAAGGTTGAATATCCGGATGAGCTTGACACCAGATTTTCAAAGTTTTCGGAGGCAGATGATGACTTTACGGACTTAGGAAATGCAGGACAGCCTCCGGTGATAAAGGGAGCTGCTGATATTTTGGAGCTGTTTGAGCGTATCAAGAAGGAAAATGAGAAGACAGCTGATAGTGAGCAGAGCACTGATGATATTACAGAAGAACAGGCTGAGGCTGACGTAGTCAAGCTGTTTGTTTTTGATAAATTTGATGATGTGCGCAGGATTTCGCATGTGCTTGACGGCTTTTACAGAGGCAGAAATGACTTATACCGCGACGCTTCAAGCAATAAGTACTATCTTGTGGCCCACAAGAGTGAGCATACTCCGAAGGAATTCAACAAAGTGTGCAATATTATTTCAGAGTACGCATATCAGAAGAACTATGTGCCTGCCAATGAAGCATTTTTCAAGGAGCATGGTAATGTGATTATTGAAGAAGCTGCCATCCAAACGCTGGCAGTACTTTAACAGAATATTGATTGCAAATAAAAGACGGCCTGCATAAGCAAGCCGTCTTTTCGTAAATTAACCGAGGTCGTGATCGATGAATGTGTTGATTTCAACGACAAGATCATCCGGGTCAAGTCCGTGAACCATAGCAGCCTCTTCGATTGTCTCCATCTGTGATGATGGGCATCCGAGACAGTGCATGCCGATATTTAAAAGTAATGGTGCCACGTTCTGGTCAATCTGAAGAAGATCACCAATCATAGTGTCCTTAGTAACTCTAGCCATTATTGTTTCCTCCTATTAGTCTTTTAATGTGCCTATTATAATACGATTTGCATTTAATTGCAAATTATACTATAAAGATTTTTTTTGAGAAGGTACTTTCACTATTGTCGAGGTAATAAGCAATGAAAAATGAATTGAAGCAGGAGCTCACCAGAAGGCTTTGTGCGTGCAACAATGGCGGACTCGTGCTTGTTATTTATGATATATATTTTGGTTTTTCAGATGATGTAAAAACTGCCCTCGTGTCAGAGGACAAGGAAGCCTTGAGAAAGGGAGTGCCGGATGTACAGGCGGCACTTGATGAGCTGATGGGGGCACTTGACTTTAAGTATCCTCTCGCAGGACAGCTTTATCCACTGTACTCATACTGCAAGAGGCCTCTTTTTTAGTTCATTAAGCCTCATTAAACCTCATTAAGCCGCTTGGCACAGTTTAATAGAAATTTATACCGCATGGAAACAGCCTTGGCCTGATAGATGTAGTAGTCAATTAAATCGGGTTCAACCACATTTTCCAGGTTAGTGTATACAATTTGAAGTTCATCTGTTGTTTTCTTGATGTCATCCTGTAAGGTCTTGTAACCGTCATTTACAGGCGTTTCTTTAAATAATTTCATGAATTCCTCCAACAAAATAAGTCTTAATACAAGTATAAGCAAAAGAGTTTCTTCTATTCACAGATTTTGTAAAAAGTGCTTTTGACATGTGAAAAACCAGTAAAATCAAGGTTTTGACTGTGGATTAATGTGTTGGGTTTAGCTGCATTTTGTGGATAACTAACAAAAAGTATTTATTTTAAAAAAAGCTATAGACAAAATCGGGATTGCGTTGTTATAATTCGTCTCACGAAAGGAGAGGTGATGAAAATACAGTGATTGTGAAATTAATATCACACCTCATGCTGTATATACTGCTTACAGTAGCAGCAATTGGGGATTTCAAAAATTATAGAATCAGTAACCGGCTGATTCTGACGGGACTTGGTTGTGCGTTTCTATTTCGCTTAGTGGGGGGCAAGATAGCGAGCATCATCTGGTTTCTTCCAGATATAGTTTTTCCGGTTGTCATTTTATATTTCTTATATCTTTCAGGCATTTTAGGAGCCGGGGATATCAAGTTATTTTCAGTAGTATGTGCATTTACAAATTTAAGATTTACCGCCTTGTGCATGGCAG
>ULUA01101192.1_pt1 | contig 24395 bp, 25 predicted proteins | sample 1958081 | NCBI WGS metagenome assembly ULUA01 (sample SAMEA4835748, study PRJEB28245) | human gut metagenome | biome: gut microbiome; material: fecal sample | place: Denmark | collected 2008
CGGTCAGGTGAAATTCATCCGGCTTCATATTCCAGTCGTTGCGCTTCATCGTGCGGCCGGTTTTTTCTTTGTTTTCATTATAAATATCCCATAATTCCATTTTTCTTTTTCCTTTGCTGTAAATGATTGCGAAACACTATAAATAATTTTAACAGTATTTTTAGGAATTGACAACGGTTGTATTTTTGCTATAATACATATAAACATATAAACATATGAACAATTATTCATATATAAAAACATATAGAAGGGAGAGCTAATTATGTTTTTGGAGATTCATGAATTAAAAAAAGGTTACGGAAGCGGTGAGAACCGCACGGAGGTACTGCAAGGCATTGATTTTACGGTGAACAAAGGTGAGATCTGTGTGCTGCTCGGGCCTTCCGGTTCGGGAAAATCCACGCTGCTTAATATTATAGGAGGGATCGATACGGCGGACAGCGGCTATGTATCGGTCAATGGAGAAAAGACCAGGGATATGAGCGAAAAGACGCTGACACGTTATCGCAGAAAACATCTGGGCTATGTATTCCAGATGTATAATCTGATCCCGAATCTGAATGTGAAGGAGAATATCGAGGTTGGCGCTTATTTAAGTGACAGTCCGCTTGACATTGACGACCTGCTCCACACCCTGGGGCTGTATGAGCACAGACACAAGCTGCCGAACCAGCTTTCCGGCGGACAGCAGCAGCGTACCTCGATCGGGCGTGCGATCGTCAAAAACCCGGATATCCTGCTCTGCGATGAGCCGACCGGAGCGCTTGACTACCACACGTCAAAGGAAATCTTAAAACTGATCGGGGATGTCAATCAAAAATATGGGAATACGGTCATCATGGTAACGCACAATGACGCGATCAAAAATATGGCAGACCGCGTAGTCAAACTGCGTGATGGCGCGATACGGAAAAATTACTGCAACGAGACAAAGATCGCGGCAGAAGATCTGGAATGGTAAAGGGGGAGAACGTATGAAAAATCCATTACGCAAACGCCTGCCCAGGGAACTGGTCGGTGATCTTTCAAAATATCTGGTCGTATTTTTATTTATGACGCTCACGATCGGCATGATCTCCGGATTCCTTGTGGCGGACGACAGCATGTTACAGGCGTACAATGAGAGTTTTGAAAAATACAACATTGAAGATGGAAACTTTACGCTTGCGGCAGAAGCGGATGACGCCCTGATCGATGAGATCGAAAAATCAGATGTCACGGTCTACGAGCATTTTTATCTGGAACAGAAGACGGAAAAAGGGGTAGACAGTACCCTGCGCATTTTTAAAGAGAGAGACAAGGTAGATCTGGTGTGCCTGATGGACGGGGAAATGCCGGCATCCGAAGATGAGATCGCACTTGACCGCATGTATGCCAAAAACAATGATCTCGCGATCGGGGATGCGGTCACCATAGGCGGCACGGAGTATACGATCTCCGGTCTGGTGGCGCTTTCGGATTACAGCGCGCTTTTTTCAAACAATGGGGATATGATGTTTGACGCGGTGAAATTCGGTGTCGCGATCGTGACGGAGGACGGATTTGACAGTTTTGATTCGGATACGATCCGTTACAATTACGCATGGAAATATGACAAAGCGCCGAAAAATGATACAAAGGCGAAAGATATGGGTACCGATCTGATGGAGGATGTGGCGACAGCCACCGCGATGGATGGAAATGCCCTGACCGGATTTCTGCCGGCGTACACCAATTCCGCCATTCATTTTACCGGTGATGACATTGGCGGCGACCGCTCGATGATCCTCACGCTGCTCTACATCGTGATCGTGATCATGGCATTTGTTTTCGGCGTGACGACGAACAATACGATCGTAAAAGAAGCGGGCGTGATCGGAACGCTCCGCGCGTCCGGTTATACGAAAGGCGAACTGTTAAGACATTATATCAGCCTTCCGATCCTTGTGACTTTTATCGCCGCGATCATCGGAAATATACTCGGATACAGTGTGTTTAAGGATGTGTTTGCGGGGGTATATTATAACAGCTACAGTCTGCCGACCTATGTAACCAGATGGAATGCGCAGGCGTTTGTGCTGACAACGGTTGTGCCGCTTATTATCATGTTCTTAGTAAACGTTGCGCTGATCGCCCACAAACTGCAGTTATCCCCGCTTAACTTCCTGCGGCGTGATTTAAGAAAGACAAGGCGGAAAAAAGCAGTGCGCCTGCCGCACTTTAAATTTTTCAACCGTTTCCGTCTGCGGATCATTTTCCAGAACAGTGCGAGTTATGTGACACTTGCGGTCGGGATCTTATTTGCCAATATCCTTTTAATGTTCGGCCTTATGATGGTTCCGCTTTTGAATCATTATCAGGATGAAGTTTTAGACCATATGATCGCGGATTACCAGTACATCTTAAAAACTCCGGCGGAGACGGAAAATGACGCGGCGGAGACCTACTGTGTATCCACATTAAAAACGGTATTTGAAGATAAAGAGAGCGACGAAGTGACGGCATACGGAATTGAGCCGGACAGTGCGTATGTGGATGCCAAACTGCCGGAAGATGGCGTGTTTATCTCTGACAGCTATGCGGATAAGTACCGCATAAAAGAAGGGGATACGATCCGTTTAAAAGAGGCATATGGAAATAAAAAGTTCGAGTTTGAGGTAAAAGGGATCTATACTTACCCGGCGGGGATCTGTATCTTTATGGATATCGATGAATACCGGGATGTGTTTGAAAAGGACGCGGACTATTTTAACGGATATTTTTCGGATGAAAAGTTAAAGGATATCCCGAAGGAAAATATCGTATCGACCGTGACGGAGGATGATCTGACCAAGATTTCAAGACAGCTGGATGTTTCCATGGGAGATATGTTCCAGGTGATCAACGTATTTGCCATAGTGATGTTTGCCCTGCTTGTATATCTTCTGACCAAACTGATCATTGAGAAGAATACGATATCGATCTCTATGGTAAAAATACTGGGGTATGACAACCGGGAGATCGGAAAACTGTATCTTACGGCGACGACCTGGGTCGTGGTGTGCAGTATCGCAGTGAGCATCCCGCTGTCGTATCTATTGATCGAACTTATTTACCGCAGTATGATGGCGGACTTCCACGGCTGGCTTATGATGTATGTCGCGCCGAAGGTATACGGAGAGATGTTCGTACTCGGACTGATGGTTTACTTTGTCGTGGCGTTCTTCCAGATGGCGCGCATCCGCAAAATCCCGATGGATGAGGCTTTGAAAAATGTAGAATAAAAAATGGTGAAAACCTATTGACAATGCCGGTGGCGGTGCTATAATAAACTCAAACATATGAATAAATGTTCATATGTTTGAGACAAAAATAAAAAGAGAAAAGTGAGGAATCATACCATGAAAAAAACTTATAAGATCGATGTAGACTGTGCAAACTGTGCAAACAAAATGGAAGAAGCAGCAAAGAACACCGCAGGTGTAAAGGACGCTACCGTAAACTTCATGACCTTAAAAATGAACGTAGAATTTGAAGAGGGAAAAGATCCGAAAGAAGTAATGCAGGATGTTTTAAAGAACTGCAAAAAAGTAGAAGACGACTGCGAGATCTTTCTCTAAAAAACAGGCTGCGTGATGCAGCAGTTAAGGAAAAAGAGGAGGGAACGCTATGAATAAGAAACAGAAAAAAGTTCTTATCCGGATTCTTGTGGCAGCGGTGCTGATGATCGTGTTTTCACAGCTCCCGGTGGAAGGATATGTGAGATTTCTGCTGTTTATGATCCCATATCTGGTTATCGGATATGACATTTTGAAAAAGGCGTTTAAGGGAATCTTAAACAGACAGGTCTTTGATGAGAACTTCCTGATGGCAGTTGCGACGGTCGGCGCCATTGTACTTGGAAATTATACCGAGGGCGTTGCGGTTATGCTGTTTTATCAGATCGGGGAACTGTTCCAGAGTTATGCGGTCGGAAAGAGCCGCAGGAACATCAGTGAGCTGATGGATATCCGCCCGGATTACGCAAACATCGAGCGGGATGGAAAACTGGAAAAGGTAGACCCGGATGAAGTTGAGATCGGTTCGGTCATCGTGGTACAGCCGGGTGAAAAGATCCCGATCGACGGTGTGGTCACCGAGGGAAAGACAACGTTAAATACCAGTGCGCTGACGGGCGAGAGTCTTCCGCGTGAGGTTGCGCCGGGAGATGAAGTCATCAGCGGATGCATCAATATGATGGGTGTGTTAAAGATCCGGACCACAAAAGAATTTGGGGAATCTACGGTATCAAAGATCCTGGATCTGGTGGAAAATTCCAGCTCCAAGAAATCAAAATCCGAGCATTTTATCTCCAAGTTCGCAAGATACTATACACCGGCAGTATGTTACGGAGCGCTTGCGCTGGCAGTCCTGCCGCCGCTTGTCCGGATGCTTGCCATGGGGCTTGCGCCGGAGTGGGGCAACTGGATCTACCGTGCGCTTACCTTCCTGGTTATCAGCTGCCCGTGTGCGCTGGTCATCAGTATTCCGCTCAGCTTCTTTGCCGGGATCGGCGGAGCGAGCAGAGAGGGTATTTTAGTCAAAGGTTCCAACTACTTAGAGACACTTGCCCAGACCAGATATGTGGTTTTCGATAAGACCGGTACCATGACACAGGGTGTGTTTGAGGTAAGCGGGGTACATCATAATGAGATGGAAGAAGCCGGACTTTTAGAGTATGCGGCATTAGCAGAAAGTGCTTCCTCCCATCCGATCAGCAAGAGCCTGCAGAAAGCGTACGGCAAGGCGATCGACCGCAGCCGTGTGACCGATATTGAAGAGATCAGCGGAAACGGTGTGACCGCAAAGGTCGATGGGATTCCGGTTGCTGCCGGAAACGCAAAACTGATGGAGCGTCTTGGAATTCCCTATAAGGAATGCCATCATGTCGGAACTGTTGTTCACATGGCAGTGAATGGCGCATATGCGGGACATATTCTGATTTCCGATCTCTTAAAACCGAATGCGAAAGAAGCGATCACGAGCTTAAAGCATGCAGGGATCGAAAAGACAGTCATGCTGACCGGTGACTCGAAGAAAGTTGCGGATCAGGTGGCAAAGGAACTTGGCATCGGAGAGGTTTACAGTGAACTGCTTCCGGCTGACAAGGTATCCAAAGTCGAAGAACTCTTAAAAGAGAAGAACGCAAAGGCAAAACTTGTCTTTGTCGGAGATGGTATCAATGACGCGCCGGTACTTTCCAGAGCGGATATCGGAATCGCGATGGGAGCGCTCGGTTCCGACGCGGCGATCGAAGCGGCAGATGTTGTTCTGATGGATGACGATCCGTTAAAGATCTCAAAAGCGATCCGTATCGCAAGAAAATGTATGCGTATTGTTTACGAAAATATTTACTTCGCGATCGGTATCAAGGTCTTGTGCCTGATTCTCGGAGCACTCGGTATCGCCAATATGTGGCTTGCGATCTTCGCGGACGTAGGAGTTATGGTGCTCGCGGTATTAAACGCGATCCGGGTATTATTTGTAAAAAAGCTGTAAGTGTGTTAGACTGAAAAGCGGCGAATGAAAGATCCTGTGCCGGACCGGTGCAGGATCTGATTTTTCATAAGAAAGAAAAAGCGGGTGATAAAATGGCAGAAAAAGAAGTAGAGTGTTGTGATGCGGTGGAAGTGCATGAAAATCTGCTTAAAATTGTAAATGAGACGATGCCGGAGGAAACAGAGTTATACGATCTTGCAGAGCTTTTTAAAGTATTTGGAGATTCTACACGGATCCGGATCTTATTTGTTTTGTTTGAAGCGGAGGTGTGCGTGTGTGATCTGGCGCAGGTGCTGCAGATGACACAGTCGGCCATCTCACATCAGCTTAAGATCTTAAAACAGAACAAGCTGGTGAAGAGCCGCAGGGAGGGAAAATCCATTTTCTATTCTCTCGCGGATGATCATGTGCGGACGATCATAGCCCAGGGCTGCGATCACATCGAGGAAAATTAATGTAAAAAGGAAAAGCCTTTTTCAAAGAGCAGTTCATTTACGTCGGCAATGGAGTAATTCCGCTGCAGGGCAAAAATAATGAGGCTGTCGGAGCAGCCGTCAACGGGATCATGACGCAGAGTGTTTTCTCCTGCGATGCGGCTGCGGGAAAAACCGCAAATGATGGGATCACATTGCTCAGCAGTGATTTAGATCAGGCAGGGATCAAGCAGATCCAGAATGTGGAATTTACGTTCCATGTATTTGATACGGATACTTATGATACAATTTTTGACAGCGATACGATCCGTGTGGCAACTTCTCTGGACGGAACGGAAGAACAGGCGGTGGATGACAGCGGCGTGATGCTGGTCGATCAGGACGGCGTGAAGATTACGGTCAAGGAAGTGGACAGCACGACCAGTTTCTGGGGCGCGGATATCTATATTTATGTAGAAAACAATACCGATCAGGACGTGACCGTGCAGGCGGCAAACACATCCCTAAACGGATTTATGGTAGAACCATATTTTTCGTGCGATGTGACGGCAGGAAAGAAAGCCTATGATACGATCACATTCATGGAATCCGATTTAGAGGAAAACGATATTACAAAGATCGATACGATGGAGATCAGTTTCCATGTATTTGATACGGCAAACTATAATACAATCTTTGACACCGATCCGTTAAGTGTTTCTTTTGAATAAGACCGCGTGTGGCTTACCATAGGTCTGTCAGTGCAAGAGCAGTATGTGTGCAGAAAAAAATTCTGCGCGCATACTGTTTTTTTTCGCAAAAGTATAGTACAATAACACAGGATGGAGTTAGATGCAACTAACAGAGAGGAGGATGGATTATGACAACTGATATATTAAGCGGGATTCTGATCCCGTTTGCGGGAACATCACTTGGGGCGGCATGCGTGTTTGTTATGAGAAGAAACAGCATGAACCGCATTGTACAGAAGGCACTCACCGGTTTCGCGGCGGGAGTCATGGTAGCAGCATCCATCTGGAGTCTTTTGATACCGGCGATGAATCAGTCGGCAGAGCTTGGGAAACTCGCGTTTCTCCCTGCGGCAGTCGGATTCTGGCTTGGTATTTTATTTTTACTTTTTCTGGATCATATCATACCGCATCTGCACATGGGAGCAGAGACCGCGGAAGGGCCGCATACACAGCTGAAGCGGACGACTATGCTGGTGCTCGCGGTGACGCTTCACAATATTCCGGAAGGAATGGCAGTTGGTGTGGTATACGCCGGATATCGCATGGGGAATGGAGATATCACGGCGATGGGAGCGTTTGCGCTCGCGCTTGGAATCGCGATCCAGAATCTTCCGGAGGGAGCGATCATATCGATGCCGCTCCGGTCAGAAGGGATGAGCAAGGGGAAGGCGTTCATCTGTGGTGTACTTTCCGGTATCGTGGAACCGATCGGCGCGCTCCTTACCGTGGCGGCGGCAGGTTTTATCGTTCCGGTACTGCCGTATTTGTTAAGCTTTGCGGCGGGAGCCATGATCTATGTGGTGGTGGAAGAACTGATCCCGGAGATGTCCGAAGGGGCGCACTCCAATGTGGGAACACTTCTTTTCGCGGCAGGATTCACGGTCATGATGATGCTCGATGTGGCATTGGGGTAGGAAATATGGAGGCAGACAGAAAATGAAAGACAATTTTTATTACGGAGATATTGATTACCACGAGATCATCGAGTGCCTGGTCAGCGCGCTGGACGCGAAAAGCCCTTATACCGCAGGACACTCCAAGCGGGTGAGCGACATGGCGCTTGCGGTGTGCAGACGGATCGGGCACGACCTCGAATATTGCTACAAAGAGATTGAAAAAATCTCGGAACGATGTATGATCCTGTTATAGGAAAATATATATTAAAGAACTGGGAACTGATAAAAATTATCATTAGTGAAAAAAGTCTTGAAAATGTAAACCAGGCGAACTAATATATGATAAAAACTGTAGAGAAAAGTTACGGAGGTAAAAGAAATGTTAAAGTGTTTTGAAAAGATTAATTGGGCGAAGACAGGTATTTTTGCAGCAGGAGTTCTGTTTGGTACCGCAGGTATCAAAGCACTTTCCAGTGATGACGCGAAGAAGGTTTATACCGGATGCACCGCAGCATTTTTAAGAGCAAAGGACTGCGTGATGAAGACAGCAGCTACCGTTCAGGAGAATGCGGGAGATATCTACGCAGAAGCAAAACAGCAGAATGAAGAACGTGCAGCAGCCGCAGAAGCAGAAGTAGTTGAGGACGTGGAAGAAGAAGCAGAAGCGGACACAACAGAAGAATAAGATAAGTGACTGATCTGAAAAAATAAAGAACGCCTGCAGGATCCTGCAGGTGTTTTTCTAAGGAGTGAATCAATTTGAAATTTCAAATCAAGCATGAGATCAAGGGACGTATGCGTGTACATATGGCGCAGAAGCGAATGACCTTTGCGCAGGCAGACACGCTGTTATATTATCTGCACAGTTTCAAATATGTGACATCCGTGCAGGTAAGGGAACGCACCGGCGACGCGATCATCTGCTATGTCGGTGACAGAGAAGCGATCATAGACCGGCTCAGAAAATTCCACTATGAAGATGTGGAGATGCCGGAAGGTCTGATCGAAAATTCAGGAAGAAAAGTAAACCAGGAGTATCAGGACAAGCTGGTCTATAAGGTACTTTTCCATTACGCGAGAAAATTCCTTCTGCCATATCCGCTCCGGGTATGCTATACAGGACTTACATCCATAAAATATATCAAAGAAGGATTACAGACACTTGCGGCGCGGAAGATCGAGGTACCGGTCTTAGACGCGACAGCGATCAGTATCTCCATGCTGCGCGGAGATTTTAATACCGCGGGATCCGTAATGTTCTTACTTGGCATCGGAGAACTGCTTGGCGAGTGGACACACAAAAAGTCGGTAGACGACCTGGCAAGAACCATGTCCTTAAATGTAAGCAGAGTCTGGTTAAAGACCGAAGATCAGGAGATCCTGGTTCCGGTATCCGACATCAAAGAAGGAGACCAGGTCATTGTACATATGGGAAATGTCATTCCGTTTGACGGCCTCGTAACAGACGGTGAGGCAATGATCAATCAGGCATCCCTGACCGGAGAATCCGTTCCGGTGCGGAAGACCGTAGAGAGTTCCGTATATGCGGGAACCGTTGTAGAGGAAGGAGAAGTGACGGTCAGAGTAAAAGAAGTCGGTGGTTCCAGCCGCTTCGAGAAGATCGTTACCATGATCGAAGAATCCGAAAAATTAAAATCCGCATCTGAAGGCAGAGCGGAGCATCTTGCAGACCGTCTTGTGCCGTACACGCTTGCGGGTACCGGTCTCGTATATCTGTTTACCAGAAATGTGACCAAGGCGCTTTCGGTTCTGATGGTTGACTTCTCCTGTGCGTTAAAACTCGCGATGCCGATCTCGGTACTTTCCGCGATCCGTGAGGCGAGCCTTTACAATATTACGGTAAAAGGCGGAAAATATCTGGAAGCGATCGCGGAAGCGGATACCATTGTCTTTGACAAGACAGGTACGCTCACAAAGGCTGAGCCGACCGTTGCGAAGGTGGTATCTTTCAACGGACAGTCCACGGATGAACTGCTCCGTATCGCGGCGTGTCTGGAAGAGCATTTCCCGCACTCCATGGCAAAAGCGGTTGTGGACGCGGCGGAACAGAGAAATCTTGCGCATGAAGAGATGCATACAAAGGTAGAATATATTGTCGCGCATGGAATTTCCACTTCGATCAACGGAAAACGCGCGATTATCGGAAGCCATCACTTTGTCTTTGAAGATGAAAACTGCCGGATCCCGGAGGGAATGCAGCAGCAGTTTGACGAGCTTCCAAAAGAATACTCCCATCTGTATCTTGCGATCGAAGGGGAACTTGCGGCAGTCATCTGTGTCGAAGATCCGCTCAGAGAAGAGGCAGAGGCAGTGGTCAATTCCTTAAAGAAAGCCGGAATTTCCAAAGTAGTTATGATGACCGGAGACAGTGAGCGTACCGCGCGCGCGATCGCGAAGCGGGTAGGCGTGGATGAGTATTATTCCGAAGTCCTTCCGGAGGATAAAGCCGGCTATGTCGAAAAGGAAAAAGAAAAGGGAAGAAAAGTCATTATGATCGGTGACGGAATCAACGATTCTCCGGCACTTTCTGCGGCAAACGTAGGAATCGCCATCCGAGATGGCGCGGAGATCGCAAAAGAGATCGCGGACATTACCATTGGCGCGGACAATCTGTATCAGATCGTGACGTTAAAACTTCTCAGTGACAGCCTTATGAAACGGATCCATAAGAATTACCGTACGATCGTGGGATTCAATACGGGTCTTATCGTGCTGGGCGTGGGCGGTATTTTACAGCCGGCGACTTCAGCGCTGCTTCATAATGCGTCAACACTTCTGATCGGCTTAAAGAGCATGCAGAATCTGCTGACAGACTAATTGAAAACAGGACAGGCTTATTGCGAAAGTGCTTGTGTTACGCTATAATTTAGGTAACAGAGACAAAGTGCAATAGGCCTGTTTTTTTATGGCACGAGGTAAAAGTTATGAAAAAGGAAAAGAGAAAAAAAGAGATCTTCGGAGCTGTGGCGGCAGGTATGTGCCTTGCGGCATGTCTGACCGGATGCGCTGTGACAAAGCAGGAAGACAGTAATCCCGGGGAAAGCAAAAAAAGCGGGGAGACGCAGAACCTTTCCGTGCAGTATCAAAAGGAGAAGACCGCAGCAAAGGGCGAGGTCTCGGACGCGTTTCGTGCGGCATATGCGGATTTTTCCGTAAACCTGTTAAGAGAGAGCCGGGCAATGGCGGACGCGGAGGGAAGGAATACGATGGTGTCACCGCTTTCCGTCATGACGGCGCTTGAGATGAGCAGATACGGCGCGGACGGCGATACCGGAAAGCAGATGGAACAGGTCTTATATGGCGTAATGTCCGGCGAGGAGGGGCGCACGGATCTGATGCGCTTTACCGACGGACTTCCGGATGGGAAGGACGCGTCTTACATCGGAGCCAATTCGATCTGGTTTCGCGAAGCAGCGGACAGAACGCCAAAACAGGATTTTTTAGAGAGTAACGGAGCGGATCTTGACGCGGATATTTTTGAGGCTTCTTTTGGAAACGACACGGTAGATGCCATCAATCAGTGGGTAGAAAAAAAGACCGATGGAAATGTGAAAAAAATACTTGATGAGATACCGGAAGGTGCGGATATGTATCTGATCAATGCTTCGTCTTTTGACGCGGAATGGGAAAACGAATATGAGGAAAGCGATATCTTAAAAGACCGGGAATTTACCTGCGCGGACGGAACCAAAAAGAATGTTGATCTGATGGAAGCGACAGAGCGGGAGTACCTGTGCGGGGAAAAGGAGACCGGATTCCGGAAAGCATACAAAGAAGGATATTCCTTTGTGGCGCTTCTGCCAAATGAGGGAATCGGGATCGATGATTATGTAAACCAACTGGACGGAGCAGCTTTCCTGGAACTGATGGAGGAAGCGCAGGAAGAAACCGTGTATACGATGCTTCCGGCGTTCGAGAGTGATACCGGATTTGAACTTTCCGATACATTAAAGGCATTTGGCATGCCGCTCGCGTTTGACAAAGATCAGGCGGAATTTCCGGGGATCTTTGAAGAGTCGGACGTTCCGGTATGGATCGGCAGAGTGCTGCATAAAACGCATATCTGTGTGGACGCGCGCGGAACCAAAGCAGGGGCGGCGACCGTGGTAGAGATCATGACAGAATCCGCGGCACCACAGGATCCGGACGAAGAACCGAAGGAAGTGTATCTGGATCGTCCGTTTGTCTACGCGATTGTGGAAGATGATACAAATCTGCCGGTGTTCATCGGAACGGTGGAAGACATTGGAAAGTAAGCCGGTGCCGTATATGCATGGAAATTGGAAAAATACGCAAAAAGCATAGAGAAGGGCATATACTTCTTGCGTACAATGTTTATAGTATACGGGAATTGAGGAGTATGTAAGAAAGAGAAATGAAACAGGAATGATAAAGATTTTAATGGTAGAGGACGATGAAATGGTTTGCCGGTCTTTTCAGGTGGCAATACGGAATAACGCGGCATTTTCGCTGGCAGGAAAAACCGGCAGCCAGAAAGAGGCGATGCAGATGCTTCTTTCCCTTGATGTGGATGTGATGCTTTTGGATCTGGAACTGGACGAGGGCGATGGCATGCACCTGCTGGAGGAAATGCTGGCGAAGTTAGAAAGGCTTCCGGAGATCATCACCGTCACGAATACGAGCTCGGAATCCGTTTTGAGCTGCGTGCGCGAACTGGGTTCGGATTTTGTATATCAGAAACATAATGGCGCGTATTCGCCGGAAAATGTGCTGGAGATCATCCAGATGACATTTCCGTACTATCAGAATAAGACGGCGGATCAGACACAGGTGCTTGCCGCAGAGTACAGCCTGGAAAAGGAAAGGGAATATCAGCGCGTGTACATACGCCGGGAACTGGAAAAAATGGGATTTACGGCGCAGAAAAGAGGAACTTATTTTCTGGCAGACGCGATCTGCATGGGACTGGAAAATAAAGAACACCGGAAATTACAGATCACCAATGACATCTATCCGGTCGTGGCGGAACAAAACGGTGTGTCCATCGGCGGTGTGGAGAAGAGCATCCGTGACGCGATCGAACATGCCTGGCGGGATGCGAATCTGGCAAATCTGGTGCGGTATTATCCGTTTACCTGGAGTGAGGAGATCGGACGTCCGACGAACGCCGAGTTTGTCTCAAACATGGTTGAGCGTTTTGAACTGAAATAAAATAAGAACAAAAAAATGCAGCAGTGTATCTTTTAGAATAAGGATACACTGCTGTTTGTGTATAAGCGGAATAAATGATTTTCACATCAGCTTCATATACAAAAGCGGATATGGATCTCCCTGTTCATCGAGATCTGTTCCCATAAAAGCGACCGGTTCACCCCGGTCATTTTTTGCGACGATCAGATGTCTAAAAGGCTTGTCAAAAGCGGTGCTGTTCTTGTTTCAACTTCATATATATCCATGTCATCCATCCTTCCTCATTTACGAGTTCAAATCTGATACAAGTCATACCATATCATAATGTCAAAATTCTATTGGCGCGCCAGAAACTTCTCTATTTTTTCCATATAATCTTCTGCCTGAACGACAAAGCCCATATGTCCGCCGGGTGCACTCAGGATCTCGGCATCCAGCTTCTCAAACAGAGCGGACAGCCGTGCCTGGTCTTCTTTTTTGAAAATGTCATTTTCCGGGATAAGAACCTGGATCTTTCCACGCAGATACGCAAAATCCGCCGGATCAAATACCGGATAATCTTTCAACAGGGAGACACACTTCACACTGTGGATATAGCGCTGCTTATAGCACAGGTCAGAAGTCACTGTCTCATAAAACGTTCTGCCGTATGCCTGACCTTCCGGTGATTCGCAGGTTAAAAAGCCCTGGCACTTTTTGAGCAGAAGATTCATTTCCCTTTTTGCCGGAATCAGCTTGAGAAAAAGTAAAAGAAGTGGTGTGACGAACCATGCTTTTTTGATATGGCGGAGATAATCGGAATCCAGAGTCAGCGTTGTGATCAGGATCATTTTCGTTACGACTTCGGGATAGTTTTTCGCAAAGATCTGCGCGTGGACTCCGCCGTCGCTGCATCCGATCAGGATCACCTGTCTGATCGCAAGCGTTTTTAATAAGGCGAAGGTAAATGCCATCTGCTCATCCACGTTGGTGATGTGGAGTGGATATTCATAGATCAGAAACCGATAGTTTTGGCCAAAATGCAGCGCATAGGGCATCCATGTTTCCTGCATTTCCAGTCCGTGAAAGAATAAAAGGACGGGTGCGCCCTCTTTTCCGCCGTACTGATACCGGATCTTTGTGCCGTCGACTTCGATAGTCTGGTAAGGGTACTGCTGTAAAAAAGCCTGATATTCTGTTTTGAAATTTTTCGTTTCTTCGATAAGTCTTTCTCCTCCTCGAAATTCGATTATTCGTGATCTGTTTTTTCATGCGCTTTCCGCATCATTAGAAAAGCAATCATTGTAACAATGAGATATCCCGTCAAAGCGATCACGGAGGATTCCATTCCAAACGCCCCTCCTGTAATAGCAAATGACTTGGTGTTCAATACATAGGTCATGATAGAAGCGGCATCAGCCTTTTCACCAACGGACAACCCTCCACCTATGATAACGATATTCCAGATCGCATGAACAATTCCACTGTTCCAGACAGAATTGCTTTCGATTGCGATCATAGAAAACATAATACCCACCATAGTTCCTGCTAAAATCACCAGCAGACAGTTCAAAACAGAAAAGTCCATTCCTAAGATATGGACAAATCCAAACAGTACCGAGGGGACGATGATCGCCACATTTCTATTCCATGCTTTTTCAATAAAATGAAGAATGATGCCCCGAAATACCATTTCCTCCACAAAGCCTGCGGCTATTCCGGTAAAAAAGATACCTGCGCTCAGTGTTTGGAAAACCTGTTCTTTATTCATTTCTGATGAAACATATTCTCCCGGAATAAACAAAAGATAACATCCTTTTATTACGATCGGTAATAGCAGAGCAGTAAGAAACCATTTACCTTTTATAAAAAATCTAGGAATTCCAAAATCGGATAGTTTTAACTGGAACATTTTTTCGACCAGTATTTTTAATAGCATAAAAGTTATTCCAATGTATAGAATCCCTGCAATGATATTGCAGATACCGGCTGGAACTTTTAGCAGGACAAATGCGCTGGCAAGTAATTGAGCAGATATTTGAGATATTACTAATGTTATGATGGCTGCGACTGAGCCGCCGATGGCTTTTTTGTAATTCATGAATTGTCTCCTTTCTGTGCGATTGTCAAAATGAAATGACATCTGTCAGTCATTATACTATAAAATTCGGACAAATGCAGAGACTTTCTCGCGATGTGTTCGTCCCATTGACCGGAATGGGATGAAAAAGTCATACAATATTTTTCGACAAAAATCGAAAGACGTATAAGAGGAGCAGTAAGAGAAAGGAAAATCCGGTCGTAAAAAATCGACGGAAATCGTAGAAAATCGCGGGATTGGCCGACAGTTTCCGCCTCCTGATTTTGATAGTTTTTGGTTATCAAAAACAAAGGAGGCGGCAGGAAACATGGCATTTTGGGAAGCATTTTGGCAGTGGTTTAGATTTTGTCCATAAAGAAAAGAAGCATGGCAGAAATAATTGCCATGCTTCTTTTTTTGCTATAATATAAAGTGTTAGAGAGGTACAAAGGATGATTTACTATTTAATATATGTTGGAATAGAACTCGCTTTATATTTGGCAATTTTAAAATTGATAGAAGAAAATTTTATGAAGGGAAAAGCACTTCAGAAGATATTACTGTTCATATTTGCGTTGCTGTTGATGTCAGTGTTTCATAATGCTGAACAACGACAGAAAATAACATTTTTGATAGGGACTGTATATTTGTTTATATACTTTTGTCTATTTCAAAAAGAAAAAAGGGATCATATTTACCAATTTTGCATTATAATGTCCACTGCAACAGTTTATATGGTAATTTCAGCAGTTCTTGCAATCCCGGGAGCTTTTATTTGGTATTTAAGTCAAGGAAGTATGTCAACGGAATACAGGAACGGATTAATGTTAGGTATTAAACTGCTAATCTGTATATGCTTTACTGTCTGGCGTCAACGAATACCATTATATAAAATGTACAAAAATAAAAGTGTTAGGATATTGTCAGCGATTATTGGTGTGTTTTTAGTGATTCTGGAACAGACAGGACTGCATTTATTTGATAGCAATAGGCATAATTTTAGTGTGATAATCGGAAATTTATTTATCTTTTCCATCATCATCGGCATCCTCTGGCTTCTGGATCATTACCGTCTTGCCGCAGGCAAACTGAAAGTAGAGCAGGATAACCGAAGAATGAACACCAGTCTGCATAAGACAAAGGAACTGATGCCGCTTTTGATCTCAGTGGTCAACGAAAACGAAGGGCTTTTGGATCCACAGCTGGTGGAGGAGTTCAATCAGATTTATTCCGAGCAGATGATTGCGGGAAGAAAGGACAGTATGAATTACAAATTATTGGGAACAACGGGAATAAAATTGCTGGATGCCCAGTTACAGCATTATATTCTGGAATGTAACAAAAAGGGAATCGTGATGGATGTGTTTGCTTCGGAACCGATTGCAAAGCAGATCCATGAAATGAGGATCGCACAGCTCATGGTGCATAATGTGGTGGGAGATCTGCTGCGAAACGCGATCCGTGCGATCACGCGTGACGGGAGAACGGATGGAAAGATACTGGTCATTGTAGGAAAAAAGAATGAGACCGTCGAGATCGATATTTTTGATAACGGGGCGAATCTGCCGCTTGAAGTGCTCGAGCGGTTTGGAACGCGGGGCGTGACCACAGGCGGCACCGGAAACGGACTGGCGGATCTGGTGGAGATGCTGGCCGCGGAAAATATTTCGCTTGTGATCCGTGAAAATGCAGGAGAGAACAGCACCTACACCAAGGGCTTTCTGCTTGTCTTTGACGGGAAAAACAGGAGGGAGCTCATCACCTGGCGCGCGGACGAACCGGCACTCAGACAGAATGATTACTGGGATATCAAAGAGCTCACAGAATAGTTGAGAAAAAAACGCTGATAATATAAAAGAAAAGAGTTGACTATTCCCAAATAATTAGTTACTATAAATTTGAGTTAAATAAGACTAACTCAAAGGAGGTAGCATGAGCCAGGAGGTATTTGAACTTGTTCAGGGAATGGACTTAAAGAGTATCGAGACACAGATCGCCCTTCAGTGCGCACCGTTGATCAGCGGGTTAAAAGTATCCAATCTTTTGATCATTTCCGCTGAAGATGAAGCACTGGTACGGGTCATTCTGCGAAGATCCGGAATTTCTTTCTTTCGGCTGCTTCGAACCGGAGAGAAGGTGACTTTCCTTTTGTTCCGCAAAAACCCGTTAGAGGCATATTTAAAACAGCAGGAAGTTGAGACCATGCTTGTAGAAGCGGGATATGCAGAGCTTTCACTGGGTAATATTTTAAGCACGTTTCAGAAACGTTATGCGCATTATATGAGCGCAGGCGGCCGTTTCCCACATGAGATGGGGCTTTTGCTGGGTTATCCGGCTGAGGATGTGAAAGGCTTCGTGGAAAATGAGGGAAAGAATTTTCTGTATTCCGGTTACTGGAAGGTATATGCGGATGTGGAAGAAAAAAGAAGGCTGTTCCAAAAGTTCGAGAATGCCAAGGAGACTGTGATTCAGCTGCTTTCCTATGGGGTGGGCATTCAGGATATTCTGGATATTTATAAGGACGAAAATGAGCCGAAACAGGCAGCAGTTTAGGAGGAAAAAAGAATGAGTAAAATCAGCGTAGTTTATTGGTCACAGACAGGAAATACACAGGCGATGGCAGAAGCGATTGGAAACGGGATCAAGGCAGCCGGAAAAGAAGCGGAAGTCGTTGATGTTTCCAGCGTTTCTCTGGACGATCTGAAAAAAGAAAACGTATTCGCTTTGGGATGCCCGGCTATGGGTGCGGAAGTCTTGGAAGAGACAGAGATGGATCCGTTCGTTTCTGAAGTAGAAGGCTTTGCGGCAGGAAAGACGATCGCATTGTTCGGTTCTTACGGATGGGGAGACGGACAGTGGATGAGAGACTGGGTTGACCGCATGAACGCAGCAGGCGCAAAGGTTGTAAACGGAGAAGGCCTGATCTGCCAGGAAACACCGGATGACGGTGCGATTGCAGAGTGCGAGAGCCTTGGAAAACAGCTTGCAGCAGTTTGATAAGAACTGACAGACCGTGCATTTCGCATGAAATAAATCATATCACAGCAGGAAACCGCTTTTGTGGATCATAACGATCGCAAAGGCGGTTTTTTTGTAGTAAACCGGGAAAAAATATGTTAAAATAAAGGTTACATCTGAAGGATGAAACCGGAAACGGAGGAAAGAAATGCAAACGATCGGAACGCATATGTCAATCGCGAAAGGGCTGGATAAGGCAGCCGAAAACGCGGCAGGAATGGGAGCGGATACCATGCAGATATTCAGCCGCAATCCGAGGGGATCCAGTTATAAAGATTATACAAAAGAGGAAATTTCGCGTTTTCAGAAGATCCGTGAGGAAAACGGCATGAAAACGGTCCTTGCGCATGCGCCGTATACCATGAATCTGGCGAGTGCGAAAGAAGAAGTCTATGAATTTGCCAACACGGTGATCCGTGAGGACGTGGCGCGTATGGATGCGCTCGGGATTGAAAATATCGTGTTCCATCCGGGCAGTCATACCGGGATCGGCGTTCAGGCAGGGATAAAAAACATCATTGCCGGCCTGGATCAGGCACTCACCGGAGAGGAGCATATCATGGTGCTCCTTGAGACGATGTCGGGAAAAGGAACGGAGATCGGTTCTTGTTTTGAGGAATTAAAAGAGATCCGCGAGGGATGCGCGCATCCGGAGAAGATCGGGATCTGCCTGGACACCTGCCATGTATTTGCGGCGGGATACGACATTGTGGAGCATTTGGATGAGGTGCTTTCGGAGTTTGACCGGGTGCTCGGGCTTTCGCTCCTTCGTGCAGTGCATCTGAATGACAGCATGATGCCGTTTGGCTCAAACAAAGACCGTCATGCGGCACTCGGTGCGGGTGAGATCGGATTGCCTGCGCTGCTTCGGGTATTGGAGCATCCGGCATTAAAGGGTCTTCCGTTTTATTTAGAGACGCCGTTTGATGACGCGGGACATGCCGCGGAGATCCGTATGCTGCGGGAAAAACTAGCGGAGCATGCAGGCGCGTGATTTTTGCAGAATAGAAAAAGAAATAAAGAAGGTTTGGAACAATGAACAAAAAAGAAGTCTTGGAGATCAGAAAACAGTTTACACCGGATAACTGCGCAATTACGCGCATCTGTGGCTGTTATGTGGATCATGAGAAAAATATCATAATTGAATCAAAGGACGCGTTTTTGTCGCTTCCGGAGGAGGAAGAATTCAAATATTTTGAGATCTTCCGCCACACACTTTCCGGAACACTCGGCAAAAATCTGGTGGGCATGGAGTTCCCGCTCGAGCAGGAAGAAGCGGGTGGAACACAGGAATTCCTTTTAAAGCTGCGGGATACCAGGCTGGAAGATGACGCGCTGGTGCAGGAGTTTTATGAAAAGATCATCGAAAATTATGACTACGGAGAAAATTATTACATTATCTTAATTCATTCCGTTTATGATATTCCGGGGAAATCAACCGCCGGTGATGAGATGTTTGACGCATCGGACGAAGTGTATGCGCATATCATGTGCAGTATCTGTCCGGTCAAGATGTCGAAGGCAGGGCTTTCCTATAATGCGGTTACAAACAGTATTGCGGACCGGGTGCGTGACTGGGTGGTGGAACAGCCGGTCAACGGATTCCTTTTCCCGGCGTTTAATGACCGCTCTTCCGACATACACAGTGTGCTTACATATGCAAAGAACCCGGAGATCGAGCAGCCTGGTCTGATCGAGACGGTACTCGGCAGCGTGATGCCGCTCACTCCGGCGACACAGAAAGAAACGTTCCAGAGCATCCTGTCGGAAACGCTGGAGGAGGATGGCGACTACGAGGTCGTAAAGAGCATCCACGAAAATTTAAGCGAGATGATCGAGGAAAACAAAGACAACCCGGAACCGCTCACCCTTTCTAAGACGGAAGTAAAAAAACTGCTGGAAAACAGTGGAGTCCCGGAAAAAAATATGGAAACATTTGAGCAGGTATTTGCCGAGAAAGCGGGAGATAAGACGGAGCTGCTCGCGACGAATATTACAAATACCAAGCGTTTTGACATTGAGACACCGGACATTGTGATCAAAGTCAATCCGGAGCGCACGGATCTGATCGAAACCAAACTGATCGATGGCAGACAGTGTCTGGTCATTGCGGTGGATGATCATGTGGAGGTCAACGGGATCAGTGTGCGCACCGTTCCGAAACGGACGATCACCGATCAGAATATGGATGAGGAAGAAGAGTTGTTGTAATGTGGAAACTTTATGATCGAACGATAGTAAAGAAGGAGAACCTGCTGTTCTCCAATCATGATCTTTTTGTTTTGCTGTTACCAATTGTTCTGGAGCAGCTTTTAAATTCCTTTATGGGTATGGCGGATACCATGATGGTGAGCAACGTGGGAAGCGCGGCGATCTCAGCCATCTCACTGGTGGATTCCATCAACAACCTGGTGATACAGATCTTTGCGGCACTGACCACAGGAGCGGCGATCATCTGCTCCCAGTATATTGGAAGAGAAGACCTAAAAGGGGCAAACCGCGCGGCGAAGCAGGTGTTTCTTGCGGTATTCGCGATCTCGGTCGGTGTGATGATCCCGTGTCTGATCTTCCGCAAACCATTGCTTTCCTTTATCTTCGGAAAAGTGACGGCGGAGGTTATGGCAGATTCACAGATCTATTTTCTGATCACAGTGATATCGTATCCGTTTCTGGCGCTGTTTGATGTGGGATCGGCATTCTTCCGGGCGGGCGGAAATTCCAGATTCCCGATGACGGTGTCCGTGATCTCAAATGTGTTAAATATTGCGGGAAACGCGATCCTGATCTTTGGATTCCACGCCGGTGTGGCGGGAGCGGCGGTCTCTACGCTCTTATCCCGTGTGTTCAGTATGTGCGTGGTATTTTACGCGCTGCGAAGGGACAGACAGCAGATCGTGCTGCGGAATTATTTTACGATCCGCCCGGATATGCCGCTGATCAAGAAGATTCTCGCAATCGGTGTTCCGTCCGGTATTGAAAATGGAATGTTCCAGTTCGGTAAACTGGCGATCCAGTCAACGGTTTCCGCGATGGGAACGGTTGCGATCGCGGCACAGGCGATGACCAATATATTGGAGATGTTAAACGGGATCGCCGGGATCGGAATCGGGATCGGGCTTATGACGGTCGTCGGACAGTGTATCGGCGCAGGAAGAAAAGAAGAAGCAAAGTATTACATTGTAAAGCTCACAGCGATCGCGGAGGTGGCGATCATCATTTCCTGCCTGTTTGTACTTGCGATCACCAAGCCGGTCGTATGGATCGCGCATATGGAAACTGCGAGCGCGGATATGTGTTTTCGCATGGTAGTCGCGATCACGATCGTAAAACCGATCGTCTGGGTGCTTTCATTTATCCCGGCGTATGGTATGCGCGCAGCGGGTGATGTGAAGTTTTCCATGATCCTTTCGATGCTCACCATGTGGTGCATGCGTGTGGCGCTCTGTATTTATCTGAGCCGTGTCTGGGGATTTGGACCGATGGCAGTCTGGATCGGTATGTTTGCGGACTGGACACTGCGCGGAATTATTTTTACAGGCAGGTTCCTAAGCGGTAAATGGCTTCAGAAAAAAGTAATTTAAAATGTTTACATTGTTGTTTCATCATGGTAGTATGGTAAAGTGATAATTTTGAAAAATACATAAATCGCGGAGGATACTACTATGAAAAAAAGAATGAGATTTCTGGCACTTTTTCTGGCATTGACCTGTGTAGCGGCAGCCGGATGCGGAAGCAGCAAAACAGCCACAGCAGACGGTAAGACGGCGGATGGCAGTGCGGCAGATGCCGGTGTGGATACAGAGGAAACAAAAACAGGAGATGCTTCGGACGAAGCAGACCGTACACAGCTGATCGTCGGATTTGATGCGGAGTATCCGCCTTACGGATATATGGATGACAATGGAGAATATGTCGGATTTGATCTGGATCTGGCAAAAGAAGTGTGTGACAGAAACGGATGGGAACTGGTAAAACAGCCGATCGACTGGGATTCCAAGGACATGGAATTGAATTCCGGTTCGATCGACTGCATCTGGAACGGATTTACGATGACCGGACGTGAGGATGCCTACACCTGGAGTAAGCCGTATGTGGACAACAGTATCGTGATCGTGGTAAATGCGGATTCTGATATTTCTTCCCTTTCGGATCTTGCGGGAAAAGTGGTCGTAACCCAGGCGGATTCTTCCGCACTTGCGGCGCTTACCGATGACAGCGAGGACAATGCGGACAATCTTGCGCTCACCGCTTCTTTTGCGGATTTACAGCAGGTGGCAGATTATAATACGGCATTTATGAATCTGGAATCCGGCGCGGTGGACGCGATCGCAGTTGATATTGGAGTTGCGAAATATCAGGTAAGCTCCCGCGGGGACGCGTTTAAGATGTTAGATGAGCAGGTGAGCAGCGAACAGTACGCAGTCGGATTCAAAAAAGGAAATACCGCGCTGTGTGACAAGGTGCAGGCTACTCTGGATGAGATGCAGGCAGACGGAACGATAGACAAGATCGCGGCAAATTATGCGGACTACAATGTACCGGATATGCTCTGCCTCGGAAAATAAGGAAGATCCGAAAGGAGAAATGTTATGTCAACCATGAGTATGATTGGACAACTTGCCTCCGGCATGCTTGCGACCTGTGAGATCTTTGTGCTGACGCTGGTATTTTCCCTGCCGCTCGGACTGCTTGTGGCATTTGGGCGGATGTCCAAAATAAAGCCGGTGCAGCTTATCACCAAGATCTATATTTCCATCATGCGCGGGACGCCGCTGATGTTACAGCTTCTGGTGGTCTATTTCGGGCCGTATTATCTGTTTGGAATGCGGCTGTCCACAAGCTACCGTTTTACGGCGACGATCATCGGGTTTGCGGTCAATTACGCGGCGTATTTCGCGGAGATCTACCGATCGGGAATCCAGTCGATCCCGGAAGGTCAGCGGGAAGCGGCAAAGGTGCTCGGATACACGAAAAACCAGACGTTTTTTAAGATCATATTTCCCCAGATGGTAAAACGGGTGCTCCCGTCGGTCACAAATGAAGTGATCACGTTGGTAAAGGACACCTCACTTGCGTTTGTGCTTGCTTACGCGGAGATGTTCACGATCGCGAAACAGATCGCGGCGGCCCAGACGACCATGATGCCGTTATTTGTGGCAGGTCTGTTTTATTATATCTTTAACCTGATCGTGGCAGTCGGGATGGAATATCTTGAAAAGCGGATGAGCTATTATCAGTAGAGGAGCGGCATATGAATTTATTGGAGATCAGTCATTTAAAAAAGAGCTTTGAAAATCTGGATGTGCTGCATGACATTTCTCTTTCGGTCAAAGAGGGGGAAGTCGTGGCGATCATCGGCCCGTCCGGCTCCGGAAAGTCTACGCTGCTTCGCTGCGCGACGATGCTCGAGCGTATGGACGAAGGGGAGCTTACTTATCTCGGAAAGTGCGCGGCGACAAGTAAGGCGGGAGGACATGCAGTCTATGCATCTCCGAAGGAATTAAAGGAGATCCAGGGATATTTTGGTCTGGTATTTCAGAATTTTAACCTGTTTCCGCATTATTCCGTGTTAAAAAACATTATCGACGCGCCGGTTCATGTACAGAAACGGGATAAGGAAGAAGCGATAAAGGAAGCGCGCATCCTGTTAAAGAAGATGGGGCTCGAGGATAAGGAAAACTATTATCCGTGTCAGCTTTCCGGTGGGCAGAAGCAGCGAGTGGCGATCGCGAGAGCGCTTGCCCTGCATCCGTCGGTACTGTTTTTTGACGAGCCGACTTCAGCGCTTGACCCGGAGCTGACCGGTGAAATTTTAAAGGTCATAAGACAGCTTGCGGAAGAGAATATGACGATGGTCATCGTCACACATGAGATGGCATTTGCGCGTGATGTCGCGGATCGTGTGATCTTTATGGATGGCGGCTATATCATCGAGGAGGGCGATCCGAGAGAAGTGATCGAGCACCCGAAGGAAGAACGGACCAGACAGTTTCTGGCGCGGTTTTCCAGTTGATGAAAAAGAGCAGGTCACAAAATGAGTCGAAAAAAATCCGACTGTTTTGTGTACCGGCTCTTTTTGTACGAGCAACGAGGAAAATGAATGCCATGCTTGCATGGGCATTCATTTGACGACTGCTGATCAGAGCGGAATACGCATAGCGTATTTCGCCTCTGTAATTGCATTTTAGGACTTTGCAAACGGACAAAATTTCGGTATAGTAGTAGGAAGAATGAAAAATGAGAAAAAGGCAGGAAGATAGATGAAAAAAGGACAGATCATAACCGGAACCATAGAAAAGGTGGCGTTTCCGAATAAGGGGATGTTTACAACAGAAGAAGGAAGAACAGTGATCGTAAAAAATACGATTCCGGGGCAGACGGTATCTGTCTGTATCCAGAAGGTACGAAAAGGCAAGGCAGAAGGACGGCTTCTTGAGGTGGTAAAAAAGGCAGGGAATGAGTTGACAGAAACAGTATGTCCACATTTTGGCGCCTGTGGTGGATGTACCTTTTTGAATTTGAGCTACGAAGACCAGATTGCGTTAAAGGAGAGCCAGATCCGGGAACTTCTCGCGGAAGTGGCAGGACA
>ULUA01079193.1_pt1 | contig 24334 bp, 19 predicted proteins | sample 1958081 | NCBI WGS metagenome assembly ULUA01 (sample SAMEA4835748, study PRJEB28245) | human gut metagenome | biome: gut microbiome; material: fecal sample | place: Denmark | collected 2008
TATTTCAGTGCCGCAATCGCGCCGTACTGTGCCGTAACGTTGGGGCAGAGCACAACATATTGATGCAGGATGTTCATAGCGTTGATGATTGACGCCGGTGCCATGATATAGCCAAGACGCAGGCCGGTCATAGCGTAGGCTTTGGAGAAGCCGTTGAAAATAATGGTGCGGTCGCGGAATTCCGGGAAGGAGGTGAACATGGTGTGTGTTTTGCCGCCGTAGGTAAGATGAGCATAAAGCTCGTCGCTGATGACAATCAGGTCATGCTTCACAGCCCAGTCGCCGATAGCCTTAATCTGCTCCTTGCTCATAATAGCGCCGGTCGGGTTGTTGGGATAGCCAAGCATAATAGCCTTAGTCTTGGGCGTAACAGCCTTTTCCAAATCTTCGATGGTAGGCACGAAGCCGTTTTCCTGATATGTTTCTACGGAAACAGGCTTGCCGCCTGCCAGAATAACGCAGGCCTTGTTGGCAACGTAGCAGGGCTCGGGCAGAATAATTTCGTCACCGGGATGCATAATGGTAGTAATAGTGGTGTACAGTGCTTCGCTGACGCCTACGGTTACCATGATTTCGGTTTTGGGGTCGTATTTCACGCCGTAGTTTTTATGGATATCATCCGCAATTGCTTCACGCAGCTCCAAAAGGCCGAGGGTAGGAGTGTAGCAGCTTTTGCCTTCGCAGATGCTGTTGATTTCGGCATCCTTGACAGCCTGCGGAATATCAAAATCGGGTTCGCCTACGCTGAGAGGTACGATGTTGGGGTTAGCGGCCATAATATCAAGAAACTTTGCCAGACCGGAGGGAGGCAGTGCTTTAATAAAGGGAGAAACAGCAGCATCAAAATTATAGGACATAAAAAATACCACCTTTCATAAAAAGCTTGTCGATAAAGCGCCCTTGTCCAAACTGACACTTTTTCCACAATCTCTATCTGTTTACTGTATTACTGTAGCAGATATTTTTGCGACTGACAAGGGAAAGAGCAGTGTATACATTTTACGTGGCAGATTTAGCATTTTTCTGTATAAAATTTAACATATAATAACTAGATATAGCGTAAGCTACTTGCAAGACTTGTCAACAGATGCTATAATAAGGATAGCCAAAATAAGTATGACTTGTGAAAGAGTGGGTTTAAAGCCCGCTCTTTCCGCTTATTACGATGTTTCTGACGCATTTGCGGCAGAGGCAGGTATTGGCCGCAAGGTTAATACAGAAAGAAAAACTTAATATGGAGGTGAAAATGATGCAGGCAAAAGAAGTTGAAGCACTGATTACCGCAATGGTAGAACCCCTTCTGCAGGATACCGGGCTTACTCTGGTTGATGTAGAATATGTGCGTGAAAAGGACTGGTACCTACGGATTTTTCTCGATAAGCCTAGTGGAGTTGAAATTGATGACTGCCAGATGGTGAGCGAAAAGCTGACGGAGATTCTGGATGCAGAGGATCCTATTCCCGACAAATACTTTTTGGAGGTTTCTTCTCCGGGCATTGACCGTCCGCTGAAGAAGGACAAGGACTTTGAAGCTGCCTACGGCACCAAGGTTGACATTATGTTCTATACTCCGTGGGAGGGAATGAAAAATCTGACCGGCATTCTGGTAGCACATGATGACGAAGCTGTACAGGTTAAAAAGATTATTAAAGGTAAGGAATTCAAAAATCCTGACCGCATTGAACGTAGGCTGATTGCGAATATCAGACCGCATATAGACTTTTAATTTAAGAAATAGGAGGCTTATTAAGTGAACGCAGATTTTATCTCAGCAATCCAGGAATTAGGAAAGGAAAAGGGTATTGACCCCGAGCTTTTGTTCCAGGCTGTTGATGACGCTTTGGTTGCCGCTTACAAAAAGAACACCGGCACAAACCAGAATGTCCGTGTTGAAATGAATAAAGAAACCGGTGAAATCCATGTATATGCTCAGCGCACTGTAGTTGATGGTGAGGCTGACGGCATTAACGAAATGACTTTGGAGGATGCTCAGGCAATCAACCCGCAGTATCTTGCAGGCGACATCGTAGAGGTTGAGGTTACACCGAAAAACTTCGGCCGTATTGCTGCCCAAAATGCTAAGCAGTTTGTTGTACAGCGTATCCGTGAGGCAGAGCGCGGACAGGTATATGAACGCTTCCAAAGCCGTGCCAATGATATCGTTACCGGTATTATCGAGCGCATGGAAAACCAAAACGTTTATATCGATTTGGGCAAGGTTGAAGCCGTACTGACTCCGAACGAGCAGATTCCCGGCGAAATTTACCAATACCATGAGCGTATGAAAACCTATATTGTTGAGGTTAAGCGCACCAACAAGGGACCGCAGATTATGGTTTCCCGCACTCATCCCGGCCTGCTGAAGCGCTTATTCGAGCTGGAGGTTCCGGAAATCCATGACGGCGTTGTTGAAATCAAATCCGTTGCCCGCGAGCCCGGTATGCGCTCCAAAATTTCCGTATATACCACTGACAGCAATGTTGATTCGGTAGGTGCCTGCGTAGGCCACAAGGGCATGCGCGTGCAGACTATTGTCAACGAGCTGCGCGGTGAAAAGATTGATATTGTAAAATACAGTGAAGATCCGGCACAATACGTTGCCAATGCTCTGAGCCCGGCAAAGGTTGTCAAGACAACCGTTAACGAAGCAGACAAAATCTGCCGCGTTGTCGTACCGGATTACCAGCTGTCCCTGGCTATCGGCAAGGAAGGCCAAAATGCCCGCCTGGCTGCTAAGCTGACCGGCTGGAAGATTGATATTAAGAGCGAAACTCAGGCTGCCGAAGAGGCTGCTGCTGAGCCTGCTCCCGTGGAAGAAGCATGATGAAGGTAAAAAAAATTCCGCAGCGTAAATGCTTAGGCTGCAATGAAATGAAGGATAAAAAGGCTCTGCTGCGCGTTGTACGTTCGCCTGAGGGCGAGGTCAGCCTTGACCTCACCGGCAAGAAGAACGGACGCGGCGCATATGTCTGCCCCGATAAGGAATGCATTACCAAGGCCGTAAAGGAGAAACGTCTGGAGCGCGCTTTGGAAAAGCCTATCGGTGAGGATGTGCTCAAGCAGCTGCTGGAGGATTTCGAACATGGCAGGCAATAATGTTGCTTTTGCTTTAGGGTTGGCGCAAAAGGCAGGCAAAACCGCTTCCGGCGATGTAGCTGTGCGTGCTGCCTTAAAAAGCGGCAAGGTCAAGGTACTTGTTTTGGCAAAAGATGCTGCCCCTAATTCAAAAAAGGAAATTTATTTCCTGGCAGAGATGGCAGGCGTGCAGGTCATTGAGCTGTTGACGCGCAATGAGCTGGGCTATGCAATCGGCAAGGGACCGAGAATAGCTGTGGCTATTACCGATGCGAACTTTGCCAATATGCTGCTGAAAAAATAATAAAGTTAAATCACAGTTGTCTGTGCAGCTTGCGCGAGCTCCGCAGATGAATCTGCTTCTTATTATCTGGTCTGGAGGTGGATGAATGGGTAATAAAAGAATATATGAGGTTGCCAAGGATTATGGCAAACCGGTAAATGAGGTCATTGACCTACTGAAGAAAAATAATATCGAAAAAACTAATTTTAGTGCAGCTGATGACAAGGCTATGTCTGTTATCCGTAAAGCATACGATAAAAAACCAGAACCGCCCAAACCGGCGAAGACGGAAAAACGTGATGTCAGCAAACCGGCTGCTCCTGCGCGTCCGCAGGATACAGCTAAAAGAAACGATAACAATATGAATAGGAATAACGGACAGAGGAATATGCAACAAAATCAGCAACAAAATCAACGCAACAACAACGCTCAACAAGGGCGTAACGAAAATCGTCAGGGTGGCCGCAACGAAGGCCGTCCGCAGCAAAACCGCGGTGGTCAGCAGGGCAACCGTCAAGGTGGCCGTAACGAAGGCCGTCCGCAAAATCGCAATGGCCAGCAGGGTGCTCAGGGCAACCGTCAGGGTAACCGCAACGGCCAACAACGCCAGGGCGGTATCTTTGTAGGTCCTAAGAGCCAGCAGGGCCCGAGCGTACACGGTGAAAGCCGTGCACAGGTTAGCGGTGGCCGCAGCGGCGGTCGCAGCGAAGGCGGTCGCGATAACCGTCAGGGCGGTCGCAACGCAGGCAAGAGCCGTAAGGACAACAAGCCGCAGATTAAGGGCAGCTACGCTACCCGCGAAAGCCGTCCGAACCGCAGCGCCGGCCATCAGATGCCGGTAAACCGCGGCGGCAAGAAGCCCGCACCGAAGCAACAACAGGCTCCGGTAGAAATCGTTCGTCCGACCTACGTTGAAATCGGCGAATCTATCAATGTACAGGAATTTTCCAAGCTCATTAAGCGTGAGGTTAATGAAGTAATCAAGGCTCTCTTCATGCTGGGCGTAATGGTTACCATCAACCAGGATATCGATTTCGATACCGCACAGCTTATCGGCGACAACTTCGGCGTAGAGGTTGGCCAGAAGGCTCCGGAAGAGGATCCGACCGAGATTCCCGAGGTTGACGATCCGCCTGAAAAACGCGTTCCGCGTCCGCCGGTTATTACCGTTATGGGCCACGTTGACCATGGTAAAACCTCCCTGCTGGACGCTATCCGCAAAACCAACGTTACTTCCCGCGAGGCCGGCGGTATTACCCAGCACATCGGTGCTTATAAGGTAAACTACCAGGGCAAGCAGATTGTATTCCTGGATACCCCGGGCCATGAGGCTTTCACCGCTATGCGTGCCCGCGGCGCACAGGTAACCGACGTTGCAATTCTGGTTGTAGCAGCAGATGACGGTGTAATGCCGCAGACCATCGAGGCCATCAACCATGCTAAGGCTGCAAAGGTACCTATCATTGTAGCTATCAATAAAATCGACCGTCCGGGCGCAAATCCGGATCACGTTAAACAACAGCTGGCAGAGCATGAGCTCATTCCTGAGGATTGGGGCGGCGACACCATTATGGTTCCTGTTTCCGCACATCAGAAAACCGGTATCAGCGACCTGCTGGAAATGATTCTGCTGGTTGCTGAAATGCAGGAGCTGAAGGCTAACCCGAACCTGCCTGCTCACGGCACCATCATCGAGGCACAGCTGGATAAAGGCCGCGGCCCGGTTGCTACCGTACTGGTACAACGCGGTACTCTGCATATCGGTGATACCATTATTGCCGGCACCTCCTATGGTAAGGTTCGTGCAATGATCAATGACCGTGGCGAAAAAGTTAAGAAGGCTCTGCCTTCTACCCCTGTAGAGGTACTGGGCCTGAACGATGTACCGGCTGCCGGCGATATCCTCGACAGCACCGATGAAAAGACTGCCCGCGGCGTTGCCGAAAAACGTATCGCCAAGAAAAAGGAAGAGGAAATCAAGCTGAACTCCAAGGTTTCTCTGGATGACCTGTTCCAACGCATTAAAGAAGGCGAAATCAAAGAACTGAACATCGTAGTTAAGGCTGACGTTCAGGGCACCATCGAAGCATTGAAGGCATCCCTGGAGAAAATCAAAAACGATGAGGTTAAGGTTGCCGTTGTCCATGCAGGCGTAGGCGCTATCACCGAGTCCGACGTAATGCTGGCATCCGCTGCCAACGCACTGATTATCGGCTTTAACGTTCGTCCTGACGCTAACGCGCGTAAGGCTGCCGAAACCGAGAAGGTTGACGTACGCACTTATCGTGTAATTTACGACGCAATCAACGACGTTGAGGCTGCTATCAAGGGTATGCTTGCTCCTAAATTCAAAGAGGTTATCCAAGGCCGCGTAGAAATCCGTCAGCTGATTACTATTTCCAAGCTGAAGATTGCCGGCTGTTATGTAGTTGAAGGTAAGGTTACCAACAGCTCCAAGGTTCGTGTTGTACGTGACGGCATCGTTGTTCACGAGGGCGTTATCGAATCTCTGCGCCGCTTCAAGGACGATGTGAAGGAAGTTGCCCAAGGCTTTGAATGTGGTATTACTTTAGAGAAATTCAGCGACCTTAAAGAGGGCGATATCTTTGAAGTATACGACATGGAAGAAATCGCAGTAGAATAGTCTGCCGCATAAGGCACATTGCGCAGGAATGCTGGCCGTATACGCCGCATTCCCCGCAGCTGCTGCCTGTACGTCAGTCTGTATCTATATTATAGAGGAAAAGAAAATGGCAAGACTTAGAGTAGAAAAAGTACAAGAGGCCATCAAGCATGAAATCAGCAAAATGCTGTTGCATGATGTCAAGGATCCGCGTATTCAGTTTGTTACCGTAACAGGCGTGGAGCTGACAGATGACATGAGCTATGCCAAGATTTTCATCAGCATGTATGGTCCCAAGGATAAACAGGATGAAACCTGGAAGGCTCTGAACAAGGCATTAGGCTTTATGCGTACGGAAATTGCCAAACGCATCCGCCTGCGCTTTGCACCGACCCTGATTCTGCAGAAGGATACCTCCGCAGAATACAGTGCGCATATTCAGAGCATCTTAGATAAGATTAAGCAGGAAGAAAAGCCTGCAGCCGAGGAAGCAGAGCATGAGTAAGGAGCTTAGCCTGCAGGAAACAGGCGCTATGCTGCTGGCGGCAGAAAAAATCGTGCTGTGTACTCATGTAAGCCCGGATGGTGACACCCTGGGCTCCACTTTGGGACTGGCGCGCTTTTTGTTGGCACAGGGCAAGCAGGTTACTGTTTTCTGTGATGACGTTATCAACAAAAGCTTTAGCTTTTTTCCCGGTATTGAATTGTGTGAACGCCCGGTAGAGGGCAGCAAGCTGCAGACGGATTTGCTGGTAGTTATTGATGCCAGCTCCTTTGACCGTATTGGTCTGGTGTCCGAGGTTGTGGAAGCAAAAACGCTGCTGAACATCGACCACCATATTTCCAACGAACGCTTTGCCGAATATCTCTACTTGGATGCCAAGGCAGCAGCCGTAGGCGAGGTAATGTGTGATCTGTTCATGGCTATGCAATGGTCCTTTGATAAGGAAATTGCTACCTGCTTTTACACAGCAATCAGCACAGACTGCGGCTCGTTCCGCTATGCCAACACTACGCCGAAAACTATGCGTAATGCTGCCAAGCTACTGGAATACGGCGTGCAGCCTAACGAAATCAGCGATGCACTGGACGTGCGTTCCCGTGATACGGTAGAGATGCTGGCCAAGGTACTGCCTTCGCTGACCTTCGCTTATGAAGGCAAAATTGCTTATCTCACAATTACTAACGATTTATATGACAAGGATGTCCAAACCGACAGCTTTGTGTCCTACCCGCGCTATATTGAGGGCGTTGACGTAGCTATTATGTTCAAGGCTGTAGAGCCGGCGGTAACGCGCGTGAGCATGCGCTCCAAGAGCGTTGACGTATCCGCTGTGGCTGTAGCCTTCGGCGGCGGCGGTCATCTGCGGGCAGCAGGCTGTACGATTTATGCACCGGTAGAGGAGGCTCGCACTCAGCTGCTGGAGGCATTGGGCAAATTGGTTTAATATGGACGCAATTTTTAATGTATTAAAACCACCACGGATGACATCGCACGATGTTATCGGCTTTTTGCGGCGCGTGCTTAACACAAAGAAAATCGGACATGGGGGAACTCTTGACCCTGACGCGGCAGGAGTTCTTCCTGTTTTTGCGGGCAGTGCCACTCGTCTGTTGGAATTTGCTGTGGAAGGTCGTAAGGAATATATTGCCGAATTTACGCTGGGTGCGCAGACAGTTACCGGCGATGACAGCGGCGAGGTTGTCAAAACGATGCCTGTGCCTGCATTCGACAAACAGGAGCTGGAAGCTGTGCTTGCACGCTTTACGGGCAAGCAAATGCAGTTGCCGCCGATGTATTCGGCCATCAAAATCAACGGCAAAAAGCTGTATCAGCTGGCACGTCAGGGCGTAGAGGTGGAACGCACCGCACGTCCCATTGAGGTCTATAAGCTGGAGCTTCTGCATTATACGGCAAACAGCTTTACCGTGCGCGTGGCCTGCTCCAAGGGCACCTATATCCGCGTTCTTGGCGAAGATTTGGCAACGGCGCTGGGAACCTGCGGTACGATGAGCTTTTTGCTGCGCACGCAGGTGGGAGCCTACACGATTGACAAGGCCTGCACGCTGCAGGAAATCGCAAAGAACCCCGAGGCCTGTGCCGCAGAGCCGCTGATTGCCGTTGCCGAGCTGCCCAAGCTCAAGGTAAACGCGCGTCAGGCGGCGCGTATCACCAACGGTGTACGCACCACGGTGGCGCAGACTGCCGACGGCAGATACGTTCTGCTGGGGCCGGGGGATGAATTCTTAGGCATCGTCCGTTGTGAGCAGGAGCGCCTGCAGGCAGAAAAAATCTTAGAGCATTACCCGATGCCAGAGGAATAAGCATGGAGATTATTACTTCTTTAGAACAACTGCATAAATTTTCCGCTCCCTGTGTGGTAGCATTGGGTACCTTTGACGGTTTGCATCGCGGTCATCTTGATGTAATTGAAACCGCAAGGGAGAAGGCGCATGAATGTAATTCGCAGCTAGCGGTATTTACCTTTAGCAACCACCCCTTTGAATGGATTCGTCCAGGCATGGTGCCGCCGGCGCTGATAACAGGTGCGCAAAAGCACGAGCTTTTGCAGCAGCTTGGCGTGGATGTGCTGGTGGATATTCCCTTTAATCAGCAGGTGGCGGACCTTTCGCCGCAGGAATTTTTGCAGCGCTTGCAGCAGCTTGATTACAGCTGTCTGGTAGTCGGTGCCAACTTCACCTACGGCTGCCGCGGACAGGGAACTGTTTATACGCTGGCTGCATCCGCCAAGGCCATGGGCTTTGAGCTGATTGTACGCGAGCTGGTAAGCGAGGGTGCAACCGTTATCAGCAGCACCGCTATTCGTCAGCTGATTGCCGCAGGCAAGGTAGCAGAGGCTGCCGATATGCTGGGGCGCAGCTACAGCATCAGCGGCACGGTGGCGCACGGCAACGAGCGCGGTCGCTTACTGGGATATCCTACGGCCAACATTGAGCTGGAGGATGCTCATGTTGCGGTTCCTCTGGGGGGAGTGTATGCTGTGCGGGTAATTGCCGACGGCAAAAGCTATCACGGCATGGCTAATATAGGTTACAATCCGACCTTTGGCGATGTTGCCAAACCGCGTCTGGAAACGAACATCTTTGATTTTACCGGGGACCTTTACGGTAAGCAGCTCACGGTGCAGTTTGTGCAGCGCATCCGCGGCGAAGTAAAATTTGCCGGCATTGAGCAGCTCAAGCAGCAGCTGGCGCAGGATAAGCATGACTGTGAAGCGGCATTGCGGTAAATCAAAGCTGTTTTTATAAAAAACTTTACAAAATACTTGCTATCTGGTGGCAAGATATGGTATACTATCATAGTATTTGAACCAAGGCCTGGCAGTTCGATTCTCCAACGGCTGCTACGCTTATGGCAATTTGAAATTTTAGGAGGAAACAAACAATGTTAACTAGCGAAGCTAAACAAGCTGTAATTCTGGCAAACGCACGTCATGAAGGTGACACCGGTTCTTCTGAGGTACAAATCGCAGTTCTGACTGAACGCATCAAATATTTGACCGAGCATCTGAAAGAGCACAAAAAAGATCATCATTCCCGTCGTGGCCTGCTGAAACTGGTAGGTAAACGTCGTGGCCTGCTGAACTACTTGGCTAGCAAAGATATCGAGCGCTATCGTGCAATCATTGCTAAACTGGGTATTCGTAAATAATTCGGTTTATGCTGAAAAGTCCGTCCGTAAGGGCGGGCTTTTTTGTGCTTGCGTTTAGGTTAAAGAAGAGTATCTCGTGCGAAAGTATTAAAAATAATTAACACTAACGCGAAAATCACTCATAGTATTAAAATAAATTAATACTATCGACAAAATGTGCGATAGTGTTAAAAATAATTAACACTGTTGCGGAGGGGAGTGGGTTGTGTTAGAATATAATAAAGGAGAATGAGCTGATAAAGCGGAAAGGAGCAGGGTTATGGTTATCAGAACACAGTATTTGGAACGTTTGCGCCCATTTTATGATTCGGAGCTGGTAAAGGTTATTACCGGCATCAGACGTTGCGGTAAATCTACTATTTTGCGTCAGGTTATTGCTGAAATAAAGGAAAATGGTATCGAGGATTCGCATATCGTTTACATAAATTTTGAAGATTACAAGTATCATAAGCTGACAGATGCAGGTGCTTTTTATGAATATGTTGAGCAAAAAATTATTGATGAAAGTAAATATTATCTATTTTTCGACGAAATTCAAAATGTAAATAATTTTGAGCTTGTGGTAAATTCTTTTCGGGCAACGCATAATGTGAGTATTTTTATTACCGGTTCTAATTCCAAACTGCTTTCGGGAGAATTAGCTACGCATTTAAGTGGCAGGACTGTATCTATGCGCGTATTGCCGTTCAATTTTATGGAGTTCTGTCAATACAAAGATATTTCAGCGCCGGATTATGAAAGCCTGTTGGCGGAATACATGACTTATGGTGGCTTACCATTGGTATGTGGCGCTGCCAATAAGGAAACCAAAGAGGTTATTTTAAATAATATATATGATGCGGTTGTGCTGAAGGATATAGTCATGCGCAACAAAATAAATTCGCCGCTGGTGCTGGAAAAGGTTCTTGATTATATTGTAGGTAACTCTTCACTGACTGTTTCCGGTAATGCTATTGCCGGTACACTTTCAAGTAATGGGCATAAGGTTTCTGCACCTGTTGTGTACGATTATCTGCGCTGCATTGTTGATGCCTGTGTTTGTGATAAGGTTTCGCGTTATGATATTCGTGGCAAGAAGGCGCTTGCATTTGAAGAGAAGTATTATGTTTGCGACCTTGGCTTTCTGCATTTGAAAAAAAACAGAATTAAGGACGAGTATAACTATATTATTGAAACAATTTGCTATAATGAGCTGATTTCGCGTGGCTACAAGGTCTATGTAGGTAAAACCTGGAAGGGTGAGATTGACTTTATCGCAGAATTGAATGGAAAGATTGTCTATATTCAGGCAGCGTATCTTTTAACTGATGAAAAAACAATAGAGCGAGAGTTTGGGGCATATGAAAAAATTGCCGATAATTACCCCAAATATGTTATAACTTTGGATAAGCATACCATTTCAAGAAATGGCATTATCCATTATAATCTCATCGATTTCCTGCTCAGAAAAGTAGCTCTTTAATTATAATATCTTGAATTAATCACGTAAGCAGTTTACTGTGCTTGCGTGATTTTTATATGGATTTCGATGTTTTTTGCAGGCTTAACAGCGTATTTAGCTAGAAAGATGAAGAAAATAGTTTAAACTTTTTTCTGTAATCAGGCAATTCTATTACGAGAAAAGTGCATTAGATGAAAAATCTCGTAATAGAAAGTAGCGTTGAAGCAGCAAAAAGGCAACTCTATTACGAGAAACGTGAGCTAGATGAAAAATCTCGTAATAGAAAGTGGCGATGAAGCAGCAAAAAGGCAATTCTATTACGAGAAATGGGAAAAAGTGCATAAAACTCGTAATAGAAAGTATGCTTAAGCTTGCTTAAGGTGCTTAATAATGCTATACTTATTACGAGAAAAGTGCACTAGGTGAAAAATCTCGTAATAGGAGTGTGTGAAATGACAGAAATTAAACGAGATCTTTATCTGCAAAAGCTTATAGACCGTAAAGAAAACGGAGAGATTAAGGTTATTACCGGTATTCGCAGATGTGGCAAATCATATCTGTTATTTAATTTGTATTACAATTACCTGCTGCAAAACGGAGTGGATAAGGATTGCATTATACGCATAGCTTTAGATAGTCCTGAATGGGAAGATATGCTTAATATTCAAATGCTTAATGAGTATATTAAAAGCAAGATAGTCCCAGAGAAAATGAATTATATTTTTCTTGATGAGGTGCAGTTTGTTGATGGCTTTGCAAAGCTATTGAATGGCTTAAATCGTTACAGTAATTTGGATATTTATGTTACCGGCAGCAACTCTAAGTTTTTGTCTACTGACATTTTGACAGAGTTTCGCGGGCGTGGCGATGAAGTACGTGTTTATCCATTGAATTATGCAGAATTTGTTTCAGCATTTGAAGGAAGCAAAGAAGAGGCATGGAAAAATTATTATACTTATGGTGGTTTACCACAAATTTTAGCTCGCAAAAAGGATGAGTTAAAAGCAAAATATTTGAGAGATTTGTTCAGCAAGGTGTATTTGGCTGATATAGTAGAGCGTAATAGCTTGCGTGGCGATGTGGTTATGGATACTTTGATAAATATTTTGGCTTCGTCCGTTGGTTCTTTGACTAATCCTTCCAAGTTAGCTAATACTTTTGCTAGCAAGGGTATTAAGGTCAGTGATAAAACCATCGGGGCGTATATTGATTATCTGCAGGATGCTTTTTTATTGAGTAAAGCGGAACGATATGATATTAAAGGCAGAAAGTATATTGCTTCACCATTCAAATATTATTTTACTGATATTGGCTTACGCAATGCACGTCTGAATTTTCGCCAGCAGGAAGAGAATCATATCATGGAAAACATTATTTATAATGAGTTGCTGGTGCGAGATTTTAATGTTGATGTTGGTATTGTAGAGTATCGTACCAAAAATGCTGAAGGAAAGCAGGAAAAGGTGAATTTAGAGGTTGATTTTGTTTGCAATAAGGGAAGTCAGCGCTTTTACATTCAGTCTGCTTTTTCTATTCCTGATAGAGAGAAGATGGAGCAGGAGCAGAATTCGCTTGTCCGTATCAATGATTCGTTCAAAAAGATTATTGTGGTTAAGGATGATATAAAACCTTGGTATAATGAAGAAGGAATTTTAGTGCTGGGATTGCAGCAGTTTTTACTTCAACCTGAAAGCATGCTTCTATAATATTATTACGAGAAAAGGGAGAAAATGCACGTTTCTCGTAATAGAATTCATCGTTATAATAAAAATAAGGATTCACTTCCGATTTATTTGCGAAGTGAATCCTTATTTTTTGTTTGTTAAGCCTAAAATGTAATCCGTGGATGTGTTATGAAATTTAGCCAAGGCAATGAGTATATCTGTCGGTATATCTCGTTCGCCTTTTTCATAGTTGCTGTAGACTCTTTGTGAGCAATTAAGGACTTCAGCCATTTGTGTTTGCGTCATATCCTTGTCCTCACGTAAGTCGCGAATGCGCTGATACATTATTATCACCCAATAACATTATAGAAAGAGAAGGCACTTTAACTTGCTATTTAGCGCAAATTGCGCTAAAATCAGAACAGGAAAGTATTAGCTTGCTAATACGTCAGGCAAAACACACTCGATGTGTGCTTTTGCTTGACGGGGGGGGACAACAGTGTATCATTATAATGAGTTATTGACAAATTTTTGATACATGAACAATTAACGGAGCTGACTTGAGAAAATGAAGGTTATTAGAAACGTAAATGAAACGCTAAAAGATGATTTGGCCTTAGAATTGCAGAAGGGCAGTATGCTGTCTATTGTGGCAGCAGATTTTTCTATGTATGCCTTCGAGGCTTTGCGTAAGGAGCTGAGCGAGATTGAAGAATTACGTTTTATTTTCACTGACCCTACTTTTATTCAAAAAGAGAATAGCAAGAAGGAAAAACGCGAATTTTATATTCCTAAAATAAATCGTGAGCGTCGTATTTATGGCACGGAATTTGAGGTAAAGCTGCGCAACGAATTAAATCAAAAGGCTATTGCCAAGGAATGTGCTGAGTGGATTAAGAAGAAGGTTACCTTTAAATCCAATGTTGGTAATAAGGAAATTACAGATAGGTTTATTGTATTGAACGATATAGCGTATTATACCGTTAATAGCTTCACGACTGTTGATTTAGGCTGTGAGCAGGGAAACAATATGGGCGTGAACATATTAAAGCTAGAAAGCCCTGCGTCGCAGGCATTCATAGAGCAATTCGCCAAGCTCTGGCAGAACGAAGAAGAGTTAAAGGACGTAACCAACAATGTTATAAGCAGTATAAGCTCGGCTTATAATGAAAATGCGCCTGAGTTTATTTATTTCGTGACGCTGTATAATATTTTCCACGAATTTCTTACGGATATCAGTGAGGATGAGCTGCCGAATGAGCGTACAGGCTTTAAGAACAGCAAAATCTGGAATATGCTCTTTAATTTTCAACGTGATGCTGTGTTAGGCATTATTAATAAGCTGGAAAAATATAATGGCTGTATTTTAGCTGACAGTGTTGGTTTGGGCAAAACCTTTACTGCATTAGCCGTTATCAAATATTATGAAGGACGCAACAAGAATGTACTTGTATTATGTCCGAAAAAGCTGGCAGACAACTGGAATACGTATCGCGCTAACTATAAAAACAATCCTATTGCCAGTGACAGGCTGCGTTATGATGTTTTATATCATTCTGACCTGCTGCGCAAGCGTGGTTATAGCGGTGAGATTGATTTGAGCAGGATAAATTGGAGCAACTATGACCTTGTAGTTATTGATGAATCGCATAATTTCCGTAATGGCGGTGCCTTTGATGGCGAAGATAAAGAGAATCGCTATACGGTGCTAATGAACAAGGTTATTCGTGAGGGCGTGCAGACAAAGGTGTTGATGCTTTCTGCTACTCCCGTTAATAATCGCTTTAACGATTTGAAGAATCAGCTTCAATTGGCCTATGAGGGTGATAGCAGCAAAATTAATGATAAGCTGAATACCAAAAATTCTATAGATGATATTTTCCGTAATGCGCAGGCAGCCTATAATCATTGGTCGAAACTGCCTCCAGCAGAACGCACAGTGCAGAATTTGCTGGAAAACCTCAGCTATGATTTTTTCAATTTGCTTGATTCTGTGACTATTGCACGTTCACGCAAGCATATTACCAGATATTATGATACAAAGGCTATTGGCAGCTTTCCTGAACGCAAAACGCCGCTATCCTTTCGCCCTGCATTGGTTAAGAATGGCGCGGTAAATTATAAAGAAATATTTTCGAAGCTTGATGAGCTGGAGCTGTCTATATATACTCCTACGGAATTTATTTTGCATAGCCGTTTGCCGAAATATGCAGAGCTTTTTGATGATAATAAGGTCAATACTGGCTTTACACAGGCGAACCGTGAGCGTGGTATTCGTCGACTGATGGCGATAAATATTTTGAAGCGCATGGAAAGCTCCGTGTATTCGTTCAGGCTGACTGTGGAAAGAGTGCGGGCTAGTATTTGCGCAGCATTGCAAAAGATAGACAGCTTCACGCAGCACAGGCTTGCTAATGTGCAGGTGGATACCGGTACTGATTTCAGCGGCGCTGATTTTGATATGGAAGAGGAAAGCTTTGTTGTGGGCAAAAAGGTGCCTATTGAGCTGGCTGACATGGATATTGTGAGCTGGGGGCATAGCTTGCTGCATGACAAGGAGTGTTTGGATGAGCTGCTTGGGATGGTGCAGAGCATTACGCCTGTGCAGGATAATAAGCTGCAGGAACTGCTAGAGCTTATAGACGATAAAATTCAGCATCCCTTGAATGCAGATAACAAGAAAATTATTGTGTTTACTGCCTTTGCCGATACTGCTGCTTATCTTTATGAGCATGTCAGCAAGCATGTGCAGGAGCAGTTTGGCTTGCATACGGCGATGGTTACAGGCTCGGTGGATGGCAGATGCACGATACCGAAGCTTAGGTGTGATTTGAATACCGTACTGACCTGTTTTGCACCCTTGGCGAAGGATAAGAAGCTGATTTTCCCTGAGGATAAAAACGAGATAGATATTTTGATTGCTACTGATTGTATTTCCGAAGGTCAGAATTTGCAGGATTGTGATTTTCTTGTGAATTATGATATACATTGGAATCCAGTGCGTATCGTCCAGCGCTTCGGCCGTATTGACCGCATAGGCAGCAGAAATGCCTTTATCCAATTGGTTAATTTTTGGCCAGACGTGGATTTGGACGACTACATTGACCTCAAAAGCCGTGTAGAAAGTCGTATGAAGGCAGTTGATTTGACTGCTACCGCGGACGATAATCTGCTGAGCAATAATGAAAAGCTCGACTTGCAGTATCGCAAGCAGCAGCTTCAGCAGCTACAAAAGGAAGTTGTCGATATTGAGGATATGAGTACGGGTATTTCCATTATGGATTTGGGCTTGAATGAATTCCGCCTGGATTTATTGGAATATATCAAGACGCATGGCGAGCTGGATAAAACACCCTTCGGCTTGCATGCCGTTGTGCCTGCGAGTGAGGAATGCCCTCCTGGTGTAATTTACGTACTGAAAAACTGCACGGATAACATAAATATAGACAGAAAAAATCTTCTGCATCCGTTTTACGCCGTATATATTGGCGAGGATGGCGAAATTATCTGCAACCATTTGGCACCGAAGAAGCTGTTGGACAAGCTGCGCTTTACCTGCCGTGGCAAGGATAAGCCTATGACGGATTTGTGCAATGGATTCAACAAGGCGACGAATGATGGCAGAAGTATGGGTGTTTATTCCCGGCTTTTGGAGGATGCTATTGCTTCCATAATCAACGTGAAGGATGCAGACGATGTTGACAGCTTCCTGAGCGGTGAGGAAATCAGCTTCTTTGATAACAGCATTAAAGGACTGGATGATTTTGAACTGATTTGTTTCCTCGTTGTGCGGGGTGAGCAGTAATGTTAGGCTTACCGCAGACTACAGAAGTAAAAAAGATTATTCCCAAACGTGCCTTATACAGCAAGTTTCAAATGAATACAGCGGAGCAGAAGGAGTTTGACGCTGCCATCAGGCAGATGACCATTGTCAACGAAATTTCCTTACGCACAATTCCTGCTTTACAGAAAAAGGAAGAGGACAAAGCAATCTTTGTTCTTGCCGTTCAGTTGAAGCAGGAAGGGTGCGCGGAAAAAATCTTATATAAATTAAGCAGTCTGATTGACCAGCGTTTGTTATTAGCGCTTTGCTATGCAGATAAGCTGCAATTGGCTCTGCTGTTTGACAATAAAATATTGATTAATGAATTTAAGCCTGCGGCAGAGCAAAGTGTTACTCTGCAAGGCACAGGCTTAAAGGAGATTTTTGAGCATTTAGCTCTGCAAGTTGCAAATTTAACGCCACTTGCAGGGCTTACACCTGCTTCCATAATTGCAAATGCCGGCAGGCGAACTGAGTTAGAACAGCAGATTGCTGCTTTGACGAAGAAAATGTTTGCGAAAAAGCAGGCACGCAAAAAACTGACCTTGCGTGAAGCAATAAACAAGCTGAAAAATGAACTGGAGGATTTATCATGATGGAGCATCTCAACATGCAATCTATGGATAAGGTTGCAGCAAACGTAGCAAAAATAATGGAGCTATTCCCCAATTGCGTTACCGAAAGAATCAATGCGGAGGGAAAGCTGGAGCATGCCATTGATTTTGATATGCTGAGACAGGAGCTTAATGACTATGTTGTAGATGGCTTGCAGGAACGCTACCAGTTCACTTGGCCGGATAAGCGCAGTGCCATTCTTGCTGCTAATGCGCCGATTAATAAAACGCTGCGCCCTTGCAGAGAAGAGAGCGTGGACTTCGATAATACGGAGAACCTTTATATTGAAGGCGACAATTTGGAAGTACTCAAGCTGCTGCAGGAAACGTACTTAGGCAAGGTGAAGATGATTTATATTGACCCGCCGTATAATACGGGCAATGACTTTGTATATGAGGATGATTTTAAGCAAAGTGCAGGGGAATATATTGGTAATAGCGGACAGCTTGACGAAGAGGGCAATCGTCTGGTAGCTAATACAGAAAGCAATGGGCGTTTTCATACTGATTGGCTGAATATGATGTATCCTAGATTGAAGCTGGCGAAGGATTTGCTTGATAAAGATGAAGGGGTAATATTCATAAGTATTGATGATAGTGAAGTAGAGAATTTGAAAAAGATTTGTGATGAGATTTTTGGGAAAAGAAATTTTATTACACAGTTAGTGTGGGAAAAAAAGAAAAAAGGTTCTTTCTTATCTATATCAATAACAAATATAAAAGAGTATATACTGGTATATTCTAAGAATATCAATAGATTTTCCGGATTGATAGGAGAGGTTAATAGTGAAGTCGAAACCTATCCTTGTATTAATGCAGTAAATAAAAGAGAAGTTCGATATATTCCAAAAGGAATAGAAAGTAAATACAAAGAAAAAAATTATTTTTTACCAATGGGTACAGAAATAAGTGATACTACTATGAGTATTAAGCTGTTGTCGGATTTGCGAATAATAAATGGAATCCTTTCTGAAGATTTACAAGTAGAAGGAAATTGGAGATATTCTCAAGATGCTATGAAACAATATGCACTCAATAAAGAATTATATATCACTAGAGACCTGTATATAAGAAGAATAGTAAAAGATGCAAGATATAAAACTTTAAAAGATTTATTATTGAGACTTGGCGATGAAAGAAATAATGATTATATTGATTTATATAATCTAAACGGAACAGGTTGGGGCTCTAATGAAGACGCTGATGAAGAATTGAGATTGTTGTTCGGCAAACAAAAATTAATAGATTATCCTAAACCTTTACGTTTGCTTTTTAAATTAATAGCATCGCATATGGAAAATAAAAATTCCCTAATCCTCGATTTCTTCTCCGGTTCCGCCACCACCGCCCACGCAGTCATGCAGCTTAACGCCGAAGATGGCGGAAAGCGTAAGTTTATCATGGTACAGTTGCCAGAGGTATGCGCTGAGAACAGCGAAGCCTACAAAGCAGGCTACAAAAACATCTGTGAAATCGGCAAGGAGCGCATCCGTCGTGCAGGTAAAAAAATCAAAGAAGAAAATCCGCTGACAACGCAGGACTTAGACATTGGCTTTCGCGTGTTGAAATGCGATAGCAGCAACATGAAGGACGTGTACTATACGCCGAGGGAGCATATGGATAAACAGCAGAGTCTGTTCGTCGACAACATCAAAGAAGGCCGCGACGATGAGGATTTGCTTTTCCAGGTGATGCTGGAGCTCGACACGCCGCTTTCCAGCAAAATTATCAAGACCGAAATAGCAGGCAAGGTGGTTTACAACGTGGCGCAGGGACATTTGATGGCGTGCTTCGATAAGGATGTAACGGACGCGGTTATCACTGCCATTGCCAAAGAAATGCCAAGCTATTTTGTTATGCGTGACAGCTCGTTGGCAAATGACAGCGTAGCGATTAACTTTGAGCAGATTTTCAACACCTATAGTCCGCAAACAGTGAGGAGGGTGCTGTAATGAAGTTCAGTTTTAAAATCCAGCAGTACCAGACGGATGCTGTCAATGCAGTAGTGGATGTGTTTAAGGGACAGGTGCGTCCTGCGCACGATCCAAGTTACTTTTTTGATCCGGGCAGACTTGTGCCAGTGAAAACCAAAAAAATTAAGAATAGCAATGCTTCTAATTTGTTTCAGCAGGAGCTTGACGAGCAGGAAGCGAAGCAGAATATAATACTCGGTTATGCTAATGCGCCTATCAAATTGGACAAAGTGCAGCTTCTGGAGAATATTACGTTCATTCAAGGTAATAACAATATAACTCCTTCTAAGGAGCTTGCAGAAGGTCAGGGCAAGTGTAGCCTTGATATCGAAATGGAAACAGGTACAGGCAAAACCTATGTCTATATCAAAACCATGTTTGAGCTCAATAAGCAATATGCTTGGAATAAATTTATTGTTATTGTTCCTTCTGTTGCTATTCGTGAAGGTGTTAAAAAAAGTTTTGAAATGATGGAAGATCATTTCATGAGCCAATATGGAAAGAAAGCAAGATGTTTTATTTATGATGGTGAAAAAAGAGGACAAATTGCTGATTTTGCTACGAGTAATGAAATCAATGTAATGATAATTAATATCCAAGCGTTTAATAAATCACTCAACGAGGAAAAGAGTAAGGTCGGTAGAGGTGGCGATAAGGGTGCATTGCGCATGTACACTGAGTGTGATGAATTAGGTTCACGTAAACCTGTTGATGTTATCGCTGAAACAAGACCTATTTTGATTCTTGATGAACCGCAGAAGCTGAACGGTCCTGCAACGCAAAAAGCAATGAAGCGCTTCAATCCGCTTTTCAGCGTCAATTATTCTGCTACACATAAGCAGGAGCATAATGAAGTATATCGTTTAGATGCGCTTGATGCCTACAATCATAAACTGGTCAAAAAAATAGAGGTTAAGGGTATCGAGGTTGTAAATCTCAAAGGCATCGACCATCGACGGTTACCTTTACTGCGACAGCTTTGTTACGTCCAAAAATAAGCCTCCTATGGTAAAGCTAGAATTTGAACAGCAGCTGAAAAGCGGTACTGTAAAGCGTGTTTTACGCAATTGTGCTTACGGAGATAATTTGCACGAGCTTTCTAACGGTATGCTGCAATACGAAGGCTATAAAATCAGTGAAATTGATGCCAGCGGTACAGGCTGCGTAAGATTTACCAACGGCGAAGAATTACATGGCGGTGAAGTAGCCAACAATAGTCAGGAAATGGCAAATTTACGTCGTGTACAGATTCGCGAAACTATTAAATCTCACTTTGAAAAGGAAGAACAGCTTTTTGCGCAAGGCATCAAAACCTTATCACTATTTTTCATTGATGAGGTTGCCAAGTACAGACAATATGATGAGAATGGCACACAAATGCTGGGGGAATATGGAAAAATATTTGAAGAAGAATATCAGAAAATATTTAGAGATAGGATGCAGGAGCTTTATCAAACGCCTTATGGTGAATATTTGAGAAATATGGCTGCGGATGTAAGCATAGTACATACAGGTTACTTCAGCATCGACAAAAAAGGCCATAGCGTTGATAGTAAATGCGAACGTGGTAAGGATACTTCTAACGATGAATCTGCGTATGATTTGATTATGCGTAACAAAGAAGCACTGTTAAGCTTTAATAATCCTGTGCGTTTTATTTTCTCTCACTCCGCGCTGCGTGAAGGCTGGGATAACCCTAATGTTTTTCAAATCTGTACCCTGAAGCAGTCCAACAGCAATGTCAACAAGCGTCAGGAGGTCGGCCGTGGTATGCGTATCTGTGTTAATCAGCAGGGTGAGCGCATGGACGAAAGCGTATGCGGAGCTAATGTGCATGTTGTTAATAAGCTGACGGTTATTGCCAGCGAAAGCTATGCCGGGTTTGTTGATAGCTTGCAGGATGAAATCAAAAAAGCTCTGTATGAACGTCCTGAAAAGGTATCTGTAGAGTACTTCTTTGGCAGAGTAGTAAAGGTTGGCGACGAAACTTATAAAATTGAGGGTGAGCAAGCACGGCAGATAGTGAAATACCTTGATAGACATGATTATATTGACGATGATGACAGAATTACTGAAAAATATAAGCAGGATGCCGCCAACGGTACTTTGGAGCCTGTGCAGGATAAGCTTAAGGATATTGAGCCTGCTGTACATGTGTTGATTAAGAGCCTGTATGATAAAGACTCACTTAAGGAAATGATTACGAACGGTAACCAGACAACCGTTGAAAACAAGCTCAACAACAAGAATTTTGAAAAGCAGGAATTTCAGGAGCTGTGGAAGCGCATCAACCGTAAGTGCGCCTATACCGTTAAGCTTGATAGCAATGTACTGATTGACAAGGCTGTGGCAGCGATTGATGCCAAGCTGCAGGTTACTCAGACACTTTATACCTTGAGCGTTGGATATCAGAAAAATAATATGCAGGCGCATGAATTGGAGCAGAAAACAAGCTTTGTATCACCTTCGCATACTACAAATATATTGAAAAATGCCCACGACAGCAGCTTGAAGTATGATTTACTGCACGAGCTGACACAACGGACTTCTTTGACTCGTCGCACGGTTGCTACTATTTTGAGCAGAATCAAAATGATGAAGTACATGAAGTTTCGTGATAATCCGGAAGAGTTTATCAGCAGGGTTGCACGTCTGATTAACGAACAGAAGGCCGGCCTGATTGTAGAAGGTGTTACCTACAATACAACAAATGAAGTATTTGACAAAGAAATCTTTACAGCGGAATGTCATCGTGTGGCATTATCCAAGGTGTTTCCTGCGCTTAGAGCAGTAACTGATTACGTTGTTACTGATGGTATAGCAGAGCAGAGCGTGGAGCGTAGATTTGTTGAAAATCTGGATAAAGCAGATGAAGTTGCAGTATACGCTAAGCTTCCGAGAGGCTTTTACATTCCGACACCTGTTGGTAAATATTCGCCTGATTGGGCAATTGCTTTTAAAGAAGGAAAAATTAAGTACGTATATTTCATTGCTGAAACCAAAGGAACAAATGAAAGTACTAAATTGGACTCTATGGAGCAGGCAAAAATTAAATGTGCCGAAAAGCTTTTTGAAAAACTTTCCAATGGGGAAGTGCATTACGGTCAGGTAAAGGATTACAAGAGCCTGATGGATATTGTACTTGACAGATAAAACCACAACCGAATATGGAATAATTCACGCTGATAGTTTGCTTGTGCCTATGCGTATACTCTTTTTGTAAAATCTTTACACTTGCCGCTATAAGAACAGGCTAATAATTTTCCTCGTTGACAAATAGCAGTAACAGTAATATAATTTTTCTAATAGCAAACCATTAAGATAGAGGCGCGGAAAGCATGAGTAGGTTGTGGAGCGGGAGCTGAGAAGCATCACAAAAGGGCTAACGCCGAAGTGCAATGGCAGCCGTGTCGTTGTGCTGGGCCGTCAGTGAAAGCTGCCGGACTGTCGCTGCATCTGCAGCGGAGGGCTATCTCGGCTATGGGTGTGAATATTTATTTAGCATGCTAACCGTTGAGATAGAATCTAAAGGAAATATCTCAACGGTTATTTTTATGATTAAGGAGTGAACGACATGATTCGTGTTTTGGTAAATGGTGCGCTGGGCCGCATGGGCAGCGAGGTATGTAAAAAGGTATATAGCGAAGCTGATTTGGAGCTTGTAGGTGCTGTTGATATTAAGGAAGGTACTGTGCAACTGGGTGATGGTGTTAAGGTAACTACCGACTTGGTTGCTGCCATTGAAGCTGCCAAACCGGACGTTGTTGTTGACTTCACCCGTCCTGATGTTGTTATGGGCAATCTGCGCAAAATGCTGCCGCTTGGCGTGCATGCTGTAGTAGGCACAACAGGCTTCAGCGATGCAGATTTAAAAGAGGTTGATGAGCTGGCACGCAAGCACAACACCAGCCTGCTGATTGCTCCGAACTTTGCGCTTGGCGCAGTTGTAATGATGAAGCTGGCGTGTGAGGCTGCTAAATATTTCCCGCATGTGGAAATTATCGAGAAGCATCACGATAATAAGCTGGACGCTCCGAGCGGTACTGCTATTATCACCGCACAAAAGATTGCTGAGGTGCGCAAGGCTATGCAGCAGGGCAATCCTGATGAAAAGGAAACCATGGCAGGTGCACGCGGTGCGGATTACGAGGGCATGAAGATTCACAGTGTCCGCCTTCCGGGTTACGTTGCTTCCCAAGAGGTTATCTTCGGCGGTCAGGGCGAAACTTTGAAAATCAGTACCGACCCGATTAACCGCGAATGCTACATGCCGGGCGTTGCGCTTGGCTGCCGCAAAATTGTTGACCAAGTAGGCCTAGTATACGGCTTAGATAAATTACTCTAAATAGTGAGGGGGAGAATTTTATGAAAAAGTATAACGTTGCTATTTTGGGCGCTACCGGTGCTGTTGGTACTGAATTTCTGAAACTTATCGAAGAAAGAAACTTCCCGTTTGCAGAACTGCGTCTGCTGGCTTCCAAGCGCAGCGCAGGCAAGCAGATTGAATTTATGGGCAAAACATATACTGTGCAGGAGGCTACCAAGGATTCCTTCGAGGGCATTGATATCGCTCTGTTCGCAGGCGGCAGCGTTTCCAAGGAGTTTGCTCCCTACGCTGTAAAGGCCGGTGCCGTTGTTATTGATAACTCCAGCACCTTCCGTATGGATCCCGAAGTGCCGCTGGTTGTGCCAGAGGTTAACCCCGAGGACATCCTGAAGCACAAGGGCATTATCGCCAACCCCAACTGCTCTACCATTATTATGGTTATGGCATTGAAACCGCTGTATGATCTGGCACGCATTAAACGTATCGTCGTTTCTACCTATCAGGCTGTTTCCGGCGCGGGCAAGGAGGGCATTGACGAGCTCACCGAGCAGACTAAGGCTTACAGCGAGGGCCGTGAGATGGAGGCACACATTCTTCCGTCCGCGAGTCTGCCGAAGCATTATCCGATTGCGTTTAACCTGATTCCGCAGATTGATGTTTTCCTTGACAATCTCTACACCAAAGAAGAGATGAAGATGATCAACGAAACCAGAAAGATTATGCATGATGACGAAATGCGCATCACCGCTACTACCGTGCGCGTGCCTGTATACCGCAGCCACAGCGAATCCGTAAACATCGAATTTGAGCATGATTTGGAGCTGAAGGATATGGCAGG
>ULUA01027335.1_pt1 | contig 24333 bp, 18 predicted proteins | sample 1958081 | NCBI WGS metagenome assembly ULUA01 (sample SAMEA4835748, study PRJEB28245) | human gut metagenome | biome: gut microbiome; material: fecal sample | place: Denmark | collected 2008
ACGCAGCGTGTTGACGATGTTGGCCACGGTGGAGCCTTTCTGTCCGATGGCCACATAGATGCAGTACACCGGTTTGCCCGCCTCGTATGCGGAACGTTGGTTGATGATGGTGTCGATGGCTATCGCGGTCTTCCCCGTTTGGCGGTCGCCGATGATCAATTCACGTTGTCCCCGTCCGATAGGAATCATGGCGTCGATGGCCTTGATGCCTGTCTGCAGAGGTTCAGATACCGGTTGGCGGTAAATGACTCCGGGAGCTTTGCGTTCCAGCGGCATTTCGAAAAGTTCCCCTCCTACGGTGCCTCTTCCGTCCAAAGGAACGCCCAACGGGTCGATGACGCGCCCCAGCATGTTCTCGCTGACCCGTATGGAGGCGATACGTCCCGTACGTTTCACAATCATGCCCTCTTTGATGAGGTCGGTGGCTCCTAAGAGGACAGCGCCCACGTTGTCTTCTTCCAGGTTCATCACCACTCCCATCACTCCGTTTTCAAATTCCAATAATTCATTGGCCTCGGCATGGAGCAATCCATAAATACGTGCCACGCCGTCGCTGACCTGCAACACCGCGCCCACCTCGTCGAACTGGATGGACGTGTTGATTCCTTTGAGTTGTTGGAGCAATACCTCCGAAACCTCGCTGGGTCTTATCTTATCTGGCATATTCTTGTTTCCTTTTCATTATACGATTCTTCTGTTTTTCTCGATGAACTGTTTCTTCACGCGTTTCAACTGTCCGGCTATGCTGGCGTCGATTCGCCAATAGCCGATTTCCAGAATGCCGCCACCGATGATGTCGGGGTCTACTTTGGTGTTGAATTCCACCGTGCGTCCCCGATAGCGTTTCAGGATGAGCGCTTTCAGCTCGTTGAGGGTTTCCTCCGGTAGCGGCATTGCCGTGACAAGTTTCCCCTGACGTATTTTTTTCTTTTTCCGATATAAGAATAAGAAAGAATGCAGGATGAAAGCCAATAGCTTTTCGCGCCTTTTTTCAAGTAGCAGATAGAAGAATTTGGTCAGCTCTTCGCATGTGTCCGCTCCGGCGGTAGCATTGTACAAGAGCTTTATTTTCTCTGTACGGCTCACCATCGGATTCTCTATCGTATGGCGGAACTCCGGAAGCTGGTTGTATTGGAACAGGAGTTGTTGGGCCTGTTCGTACACCAAGGTTTCGTGTCCGTTCTCGCATGCGAAGAGCAACAATGCGCGGGCATAACGTCTTGCAATAATTCCTATATCCATTATTCAATGTTGTTGTTTGATTTAACTTCGTCCAACAGTCTGTTCACTAATTCAAGCTGTTCCTTATCATCAGACAGTTTTTTACGCAATACCTTTTCAGCCACATCTACAGACAGTATCGCTACTTGCCGACGTATGTCGTTGATGGCGCTTTCTTTTTCCGCAGCTATCTGGTGGCGGGTTTCATCCAAAGCTTTCCGCGCTTCGGTGCGAGCCCGTTCGCGTGCTTCGGCGATGATGCGGTCGCGCGTGGCGGAAGCTTCTTTCAGTATGGCGGTCTGCTCTTCGTGTGCCCGTGCCAGCAGTGCTTCGCTTTCGGCTTTTACCTGCTGCAACTGCTCGTTGGCCTGGCGGGCAGCCTCCAGCGAACTGTCTATGTATTGTTTCCGTTTGTCCACCATTCCGGTGATGACAGGAAATGCGTATTTAGCCAAGATGAAGAATACGATTCCGAATATAATCACCATCCAGAACAGTGTGCCCGGATCCGGGGTTAGCAGTCCCATAAGCAACAACGGTTTAGAGGAACAATGTCAAAAGACAAACGACAATGGCGATGAGGGCTACACCTTCTATCAAAGCTGCCGCGATGATCATATTCATACGTACGTTGTTGGATTCCGACGGTTGTCGTGCAATGGCGTCCATGGCCGACCCGCCGATGCGTCCGATACCTATACCTGCACCCAAAACGGCAATACCAGCGCCAATCGCTGCACCCAACTTGGTAAGACCTATACCTCCGATAGCTTGTAATAAAATGGATAATAACATAATGTTTCTGTTTTTAAGGGTTATACTTAATTTTCTAATAGTTTTCCTTTAATTCTCTTCTTTTACGCGTGACAGTCCGATGAACACGGCCGACAACATGGTGAATACATACGCCTGGATGAAGGCTACAAGAAGTTCCAGCATGTCCATGAAGATACCGAAAAGTACGGATATGACCGTCATGGAACCGTTGATGACCGGACCTGCCTTCACCGTAATGAAGATAATGGCTACCAAACTTAGGATGGCTGCGTGCCCGGCCATGATGTTGGCAAACAGACGGATCATCAAAGCAAATGGTTTGGTGAAAATCCCGAATAGCTCAATCATAGGCATGAGAGGCACGGGAACTTTCAACCACATGGGAACTTTCGGCCAAAAGATATCCTTCCAATAGGCTTTTGTTCCGCAGATGTTGGTGAAGAGAAAGGTGCACAATGCCAATACCAATGTAATGGCAATGTTTCCCGTGACGTTAGCTCCTCCCGGAAAGATTGGAAGAATACCCATCAGGTTGTTAACCAGAACGAAAAAGAACGCGGTCAGCAAGTAGGGAGCGTATCTCCGGTAGTCTTCCCCGATACATCCTTTGATGACTTCATCGTTTATCATGACCACCAGAGCCTCTATCATGCCCACACCGCCTTTAGGTGCCCCTTCGCTCACTTCGTGACGCTTGTACCAACGCGCACATCCCAGCATGATGGCCACCAATATGACGCTGTTGATGAACAGTGCCAGCACGTTTTTGGTGATGGAGATGTCGAACGGACGGATTTCTTCTCCCGTGGCGTCTTTTTCTACGATTTTATTTTTGTATTCGCCATCCGGTGCGATGTATAATCCTTCGTATCGGGCCTGGTTTCTCAGACGGGCAGAAGAAAATATATGCCAACCGGAAGAGCTTTTCACAATCACGGGCAAGGGGATGCGTATGGAGGCATCTCCGATGTCTGTGATATGCCATTCGTATGCGTCTTCGATGTGGCCGAAAACGATTTCGTACACATCTATTTCTTGGGTTTCTTCAGCCTGTGCCTGCCGTGGCATGAACATCAACAGGCATAAACCTATACAGCATAAATATTTTAGTAGCTTCATTCCTTAAACTTATCTTTTTATGCAGCCTGACCTGAAAGGGGTCAGGCCGTCGCTTCCGTTACGCAGACGGAGACTGTGTTGTCATTCACTTCTACAAAACCACCTGAAATGTTCAAGCAGATCTTGTCTTTTCCACTCCGGTAAACGACTTCTCCTGCGTCGAGGGACGAAATCAGGGGCGCGTGGTTGTGGAATACGGCGAACTGTCCGGCACTTCCGGAAAGTCTTACGTACTTCACCTGGCCTTCGAACAACGTCTTTTCCGGCGACACGATGAGCAAATGAATTTTATCCTCTTCCATACGATTTAGTTTTGGGCTGCGCTCAACAATTCTTTTCCTTTGGCAATGGCGTCTTCAATGGTGCCCACGTTGAGGAAAGCCTGTTCGGGAAGGTCGTCCACCTCTCCGTCCAATATCATTTTGAATCCTTTGATGGTGTCTTCGATGGATACCATGACGCCCGGCACGCCCGTAAACTGTTCGGCCACGGCAAAGGGTTGCGACAGGAAACGTTGTACCCGTCGTGCGCGGTTCACCGTCAGACGGTCTTCGTCCGAAAGCTCGTCCATGCCGAGGATGGAAATGATGTCTTGCAGCTCCTTGTTCCGTTGCAGGATTTGTTTGACGCGCTGTGCCGTTTCGTAATGTTCCTGTCCCACGATGAGCGGATCAAGAATACGGGATGTGGATTCCAAGGGATCCACCGCAGGATAAATGCCCAACTCCGTGATTTTACGGCTCAGTACGGTCGTGGCATCCAGATGCGTGAATGTCGTGGCCGGGGCAGGGTCGGTCAAGTCGTCGGCAGGCACGTACACAGCTTGTACAGATGTAATAGAGCCGTTCTTCGTGGACGTGATACGTTCTTGCATCTGTCCCATTTCGGAAGCCAGTGTCGGCTGATAACCCACGGCCGAGGGCATACGTCCCAACAGGGCGGACACTTCGGAACCGGCCTGGGTGAAACGGAAGATGTTGTCGATGAAGAACAGGATGTCACGCGGTCCGTCTCCCTTATTGTTGTCACGGAAAGACTCGGCTAAGGTCAGACCGGAAAGCGCTACGGAAGAACGTGCGCCCGGCGGTTCGTTCATCTGTCCGAATACCATGGCCACTTGGGATTTTTCTACCTCGTCCATGTCTACTTTCGACAGGTCACAATGCCCGGCTTCCATGCTTTTCAGGAATTCGTCGCCGTATTTGATGACACCGGACTCAATCATTTCGCGTAGCAGGTCGTTACCCTCACGCGTACGTTCTCCCACACCGGCGAACACGGAAAAGCCGTTATGCTTTTTGGCAATGTTGTTGATGAGCTCCTTGATTAATACCGTTTTTCCTACGCCCGCCCCACCGAACAATCCGATTTTTCCTCCTTTCAGATAGGGTTCCAACAGGTCTATCACTTTGATGCCCGTGAAAAGCACTTCCTGAGTGGTGGAAAGGTCTTCAAACTTAGGAGGATCCCGATGGATGGGAAATGCTCCGGTTTCGTCTAATGCCTGCATGCCGTCGATGGCTTCGCCTACGACGTTCATGACCCGTCCGCGAATCTGTGCGCCCACCGGCATGGTGATGGGTTTTCCGGTAGAGACCACTTTCATGCCGCGTTGCAGGCCGTCCGTACTATCCATGGCGATGGTGCGCACCGTGTCTTCTCCGATGTGTTGCTGCACTTCCACGATCAATGTCTTGCCGCCCGGACGTTGGATTTTCAGAGCGTCGTGTATGCTCGGAAGGTTTGCGTTCTGTTCTTTCTCGCTGTGCTCGAAATGAACGTCTACCACCGGGCCGATAATTTGCGATATGTGTCCTAATACCTCTGCCATAAATGATGTTTATACCTTAATTATATATAATCGTTTTATTTGTTTCGTGTCCTTTTTACCTGTCGAACCGATTGTTTTGTCGTTGGCTGTCGTTGAACGTGGCGAACCGCTTGGGTTTCTCAACATTCTTATACATTATTTAATGTCCATCGTCTCTTTCTTTCGCTTCGTTTATAATAGTTTAACCCAGAGACGTTTTCATTTTTCTTGTCTCAAAGTTAGGAGTAATTTCTCTTTTTCGTAAATTTGTAGAATTAATAATATTCATGATTTCTATTGATTTTTCTTATGGAACTGACTCCGCTGAAATATTTCGTCAAGTTGGCAGACGTGCTTTCGTTTACTGAAGCCTCCAAAGAGCTTTTTATCACGCAGAGCACCTTGTCGTTAAGCATCAAGCAACTGGAAGAGGAACTCGGCGTGACGCTGTTCGACCGCATCGGGAAGAAAATCTACCTGACGGATGCCGGACGGGATTTTTTAGACTGTTCCCGTAAAGCGATAGAGGAGGTGGCGTATGGCGTACAGCATTTGAAGGAAATGCAGCATGTCTATACGGGAAAGATAAAAATAGGAGTAATATACAGCCTCTTCCCTTTGCTGAATATCTGCGTGTTGAAGTTTACGAAGGCTTTCCCTAAAGCGGAATTGTCGATTGTGTATTCCCATTCCGTATTGGAACTGGTGGAGCTGATTAATTCCAACAAACTTGATTTTGCGTTGAGTTACAATCCGCAAGATGTCTCTGCGCTTACGGAGTCCACGGAATACGCTTGCATGCCTTTATGCGTCATAGCCCACGAGACCCACCCGGTGGCCATCCGGAAACATTTCTCTTTATCGGACTTGAACGAGTTCCCCGTCATCTTCTTGGACAAAGAGCTGTACACCCGGAAAGTCATAGACCGCATGCTGGCCCAATATAGGATAAAGGTAAAGCCGCAGATAGAAGTCAATAGTACGCCTTTATTGCTTGACATGCTGCGCACGGGGCATTGGATTTCCATTTTGCCGCAAGACATGACGGTGAGCAGTCCGGATTTGAAGGCTGTGCCGATTAAGGAGAAAACGGAGATGATGCACATCAGCCTTCTCTCTCTTAAAGGTAAAAGGCACTCTTTGCTGACGGAGAAATTTCTGGAGGTGTTGAGGCAGGAGACGCAAGAAATAGAAGAGCATCGGGTTGCCGGGGGAAAAGATTCGGATTTGTTCGAATGGAAACCCACCGGAGGAGGAGCATGATGCGGAACTTGTATATCGAGAATAGGTGAAATGCCGGATAGGATTGAATTTTGTTTTAGACTTTATACTGAATAAAATAGGATATGAGAAAAAATATTTGGATTATCGTGAGCGGGTTGGTCTGCTTTTCGGCTTGCAGGTCTGTGCAGGCTCCCCAACTTATCGGGGGAAATAAGGATGAACATGGTTGTCTTACGGCGGCCGGTTATACGTGGAGTGAACTCCGCCGGGACTGTATCCGCATTTTTGAAGACGGTGTGCGGGTGGACGCCCCGTCTTTGCAACCCTCTTTGACATCGTATGCCGTGTTTGCGGCAGACAGCAGCCGGGTGGAGGTTTTCCGTCCGTCTCCGTTCCGGAACGAGATACTCGACCGTAAGGGAGGCGTTTGGCAGGGCAAGACCTGCAAGTTGTATCGGACTGGAGACCGGTGGGAACTTCGCGAAAGGTGAAATCAAACAAAATGACTTTGTATGGAACGAATTATCAATCATTTTACAGACGACGACCTGTATAAGTTCACCATGTGCTGCGCGGTCATCGACAATTTTCCCCGTGCTCAGGTGAAGTACCGGTTTACCGACCGGGACCATACCGTCTATCCGCCGGGTTTTGCCGACGAGTTGCAAAAACAAATCATTCTGTTGGAGGACGTGGTCATTACGGACGAGGAAATCGCGTTCATGAAACGGCGGTGCAGCTACATTCCCGGTTGGTTCTACACCTACTTGAAAGGCTACCGTTTCTGTCGCGAATGGGTGACAGTACGGCAGGATGAAGAGGGGCATCTGTCCGTGGAGTTCGAAGGGAGTTGGGCCGATACCATCCTATTGGAAGTAAAAGTGCTGGCCATCATTTCCGAACTTTATTACAGGATGACGGGCGAAGACAGCCGTTTCGATTATGAGGATTATTACCGGAAGACCTACCGGAAAGCCGTCCGCTTGTTGGAAGCCGGTTGCGTGTTCAGCGATTTCGGGACGCGCCGCCGCGTCTCTTTCGAGGCGGAAGAGACGGTGGTCCGGGCGATGCGAGACTGTTACCGGAGCCGGGAATGGAGCGGGAAGTTTGTCGGGACCAGCAATGTCTATCTGGCGATGAAGTACGACCTGATTCCCGTCGGCACGATGGCACACGAGTTTGTCTGTGCCATAGGAGGAATGTACGGTCCCCAGATGGCCAACCATATTGCCATGAACTCGTGGCGCAACACGTTCCGCGGAGCTTTGGGCACATATCTCTACGACAGTTTCGGCTGGGACATCTTCAGCCTGAATTTCTCGGAGGATTTTGCCAACCTGTTCAAAGGTCTTCGCGTGGACAGTGGCGACAACCGTGCGGAACTGCAAAGGATTGTGGAGAAATTCCGTTCGTTAGGCATCGACCCCCGCACGAAGCAAGTCATATTCAGCAATGCGCTCGACACGGACCGTGCGATAGAAATACAACGTTACGCCCGGGAGTATTGCCAACCTTCTTTCGGGATAGGCACGCACTTCACAAACGACTTCGAGGGCGTGAAGCCCATGAACATAGTCATCAAACTGGTGGCCGTGAAAATCACAGAGTCATGGACTTTCTACAACGATACTTGCAAGCTGAGCGAAGACGACGGCAAGCATACAGGCAAGCCCGAAGTGATTCGCCGTTTCATGGAAGCATTGAATATGAAAGGATAAAAGGAGGGCGGACGATAAAAACTTTGAAATTTTGTCCGTTCTTTATGGGATTGGTTCTTAAAAAAGATTAACTTTGCATTGGGTTCCCGGTGATTCTTGCTGTGCCGTGATGTCCGGTAGCGACCGGCAGGCCGATCCAAGCAAGGCGACCTGCGCCGATACGAACAGGAACATCTGTCCTTTGCGGCAGGTGGGAATGGGAGTGGACGGGGAGGGAGAGGGGAACCGCTATAAATAAGAAGGCGTTTATCACGCGCTGGTTCTTGATGTTTCGAATCTCGCAAGTTCAGAAGTATAGTCATGAACTATGCAACGGTAGATGCCCATGGGATGTTTTTATAAATATCCCCAAGGGATTGTTTTGTCCGTTTGCCCCTATGGGCGGAAGGAAGAGGCAAATCCTGAGGGGAGATTGTATAAACTCATCGGCGTGGGTTCTGCGTTGCTCGTTCTACTATACTGGGCAATGCGAGAGCCTCGAAGCATGGGACGGGTGACGGATACAGATCTCCCACGCTTTTTTGTTGTAGTATTCCTTATTATGAGTATCATTTAAGTCAACGGAGGGAGGTCGGTTGGCGGTTTGTTGTTTTAAAGAGACTTTATGATGAAACGACTATTATTGGTGACCATGGGGACGGCTTCGTTCCTTCTGTCTTCGGCACAGGTTCCGATAGATGAAGCCCATTTTCCGGACGACTTCTTTCGCGATTATGTCAGCCAGCATTTCGATGCGGACGAAGACGTGCAGTTGGACGACGAAGAGATACGGGCGGTTGTCCAAATGGATTTGACCACAAGGTATTTCAGCAAATGCACTTCGTTGAAAGGTTTGGAGTTTTTCGTTTATTTGCAGGATTTGGAGTTGGGGACAAGTGGACGCTTGAAAGAATTGGACGTGAGTGCCAATGTAAACCTTGAACGTTTGTCTTGTCGGAGTATCAAAATCCAGGAACTCGATTTGCGTCAAAACCGTAAGTTGGAATTTCTCCAACTGACATCTTTATCCGAATTGTCTTCTTTGGCTTTAGACTGCCCGAAATTGGACACGTTGATTCTTTCCTCCCTACCATTGGGGACATTGGACGTATCGGCTTCTTCGGATTTGGTATATGTGGAGTGTTCGAAATGTGAATTGGCTGCGTTGGACTTGAAGCATTGCGCAGGATTGAAAGTGTTGGACTGTTCGGAAAATTCCTTAAAAACCTTGGACTTAAACGATAAAGGCCAGTTAGAGTCCTTTAAAGGTGACGGCCAAAAGGCCGTTAGCGTATCTCCGGTGGATGGTTGGCTCGATTTGTCTACACTTTCGGGTTTTGATGCGAGTCGGTCGTATGATTGGGAAGGCGTATTTCGTTATGGGGATAGTATCGTGTTCGACCAAACTCATCCGATTAAAGACTATGCCTTGGCAAAATACAAATACAAGACGGGAATCGTTTCCGGACCGGGTAGTGAAATCGAGTGCTGTTTGAAGTGCAATGCAGAAGAACTGCCCGTCTTGCTTGGCAGGTTCGGTGAAATCAGTTCGGATTGGTTGTATGATGCCGACGGTGACGGGAGGAAAGAATATTATATGGTAGACAGGGAAAAGAATGTCAAAGCCCGTTACCATTGGCACGTCCCCGGTCGTTATGCGTTGGATTTCAAGTTGGATTTACCTTTCACTTACCTGCAGGAAGACCGAATGATGACACATCTGAATAATGACGGCGTGCCCGATTTTGCCAATCCTGTTTTCACGGATCTCCGTAAAATAGAGATTGCCTTGAGTGGGGCAGACGGCACTTATACGCTGATGGACGGATGCAACTCCGCTTATCCGTTGGACGTGAACCACGACGGATTGCCGGACTTGTTCGCGTTCAACAACACGGATTGGAGCATCCTTTACCAAAATCCCGACGGGACATTTACCCCCACGCGTATCGATACACTCTCGCGCGTGCAGGCCGATTCATTGGTGGCTCGTAAGGCAGAGGAAGCTGACGGAAAATTCGATATCAGCGACTTGCCATCGTTGCGTGACGGGATGTTCATTGGCGGAAGCCCTACGGTAGATGAAAGTTACAAATTCACGCAGGCCATCGATGTGAACCGTGACGGCTATATGGATTTGGTAGGGCCGCGCACGATTTTCTATAACATGGGCGACAACCGTTTCGTGGCCTCTCCACAGCCGGGCGAGCTGACCGTGAAGGACTTGAACGGTGATGGTATTCCCGACTACATCTATAATGATACGGAAGGAAAACGTGTGTACACCCGTACGTACTTGGGCGGTGACCGTTTCGAGGAACAAACGCTGATGAAGGACTTGGACGTGACGAACATCCATTGCTATGACTTCGACAAGGATGGTGACGTGGATGTTCTGCTGACGTTCGACTACCTCTCGTCTTCCACTTTTTCGTTTTTGGTTTTTGCGGAAAACACCGGCAAGGGGAAGTTTGCAATTCATGAGCATTCTTTCAAGACGAAGTGGGCGTTCGGGCTGTGCCTCGATTACGACAACGATGGTTATATGGAACTCTTGGCGAGCGTGCAGAATGATGAAGGGAACGACTATGGATGTTCTTCCGTGCACGGGTTGTATTTGTTCCGGTTGGACGACATGAAAAAAGTGGAAGAACCGTCCGTGATGCAAGTGGACGCGACTTTCTTTTATGAACGGGGCAAAGGTCCTGGTACCGATTGGCAAGAAGCGGTTGTGAGCCGTTTGGACGAGAACATCACCGTGGCGGATATAGATAATGACGGACGTTTGGAGTTCTTGGCCGATACGACGAAGAAGGCTGGAGGTTATTGGGCCACCAAAGACTTACCCCTCTTGCAGGACATCCCGGCCAACGAAGCCCCGCAACGCATGTCTGCCCCTTCAGTAAACCTCGACCGCAAGAGCGGCAAACTGAAGATTGCCTGGAAGCTGGGTAAAGACAAGGAGACTTCTACCGTGGATTTGACCTATGCCCTCCGCATCGGCAGTGCGCCCGGTAAGGACGACATCTATTTCTCGGGGGCGAATGCCGACGGCAGCCGCCGCGATTTCCACCCCGGCAACATGGGGGCAAATCTGGATGCCACGTTGGATGTGAGCCGTTGGAAGCAAGGGACGTATTACATTGCCATACAGACGGTGGACCCGATGGGCAAAGGCTCGGCGTGGTCGGACGAGGTGGTGTACAGGCACGACCTCGTACAAGCAGCGTTCACGGTGTCGGATGATGAGTTGGCAGCGGCAGATACTTTAGTACTGACGGCGGCTTCCCGCGCCGACGGGTTGGACTACGCTTGGGATTTCGACGGAGGAAAAGCCATAAAGGCCTCGGCTGACAGTGCACTGGTATGGCTGACGTTCAGCGTGCCCGGCGAGAAGCATCTCCGCCTGACGGTGACGAATCCGGCGGATGGCACGGAGGATGTACGCGAAAAGGTAGTGACGGTGCAGCGTGTTTCATTCGAGCGTCGCGAAGCTGCGGCTTTCGGGTTCACCGAATCTCGACATTTCTGGGATATGGATGGGGACGATGTGTTGGACGTGATAGACAAAAACGGCTTTTATGTGCACGACGGTGCGGGGCGTTATGAGAAATTGGGCACGATATTCAACTCCAATTTGCAGATACCCTATAGGAGAGATGGATTGCCTCCTTTCCTCGACTTCGACATGGACGGGGATGCTGACATCGTGTTAAAGAGCAATAAGGGCAACCTGATACTCAATAACGGGAATAACTCGTTCGAAGCGCAGGAAAGCAGCTCTTGGTTTTGTGTCAATTCCGGATACACATGCGAAGTGATGCCGGACTTGAACAACGACGGCTTCAATGAATTGTATTACGATTCCAATGCTTATGGTGAATTCGACGGGATTTGTGTGAATTCGGGAGATAACGTCCGTTTTGAACAGTTCCAGTTTCCCAAAACCGGGAATGAATACAATTTTAGATTCAGTTACCAAGAAGGTTTGATGTATGATATTAACAGGGACGGTTACCTCGACTTTTATTCTCAATATGCATCGGGAGTCATCGACAATGCTTGGTACGGATGCGAGGCTATTGCCATCAACCAAGGCGGGATGGATTTCGCTTATCATATAGTTTCCATAGACGACGGCAGCGATGGCCCTTACCGCATCTTCCTGGAAGACATGGACAGCGATGGCATGCCGGACAAGGTGATGGTATATGGCAATAGAAGTATGATGGATAAGATTGTGGTATGTTTCGGAAATAAGGACTACACTTTCTCCTCGCCGGTCGAGTATGTTTTCGGGAATGCTCACAGCACCCGTTATGCCGTGAATGTGCTCCAAATAGCCGATTTCGACAACAACGGCTGTCCGGACATCTTGGTGAACTATGATTTCTACGAACAAAAAGTGAGCAAGGAGGAATATGCTATACTTTATATGGAACGCGACCGCTCGGGACGCGTAGAAGTGTTGCATAATCAGGAGTTTGGGTATCCAGAAGGCATGGCCGATGTGGACAACGACGGTAAACTGGACTTTTACGGCGGACATTCGGAAGAATGCCAATTGCTCCGCACCGGCATCGAGAACACCGCCCCCGAAGCTCCGGTCCACGTACGAGCCACCCAGGAAGGTCTCGGCATACTGTTGGAATGGGATGACGCCTACGACAAGGAAACCCCGGCCATGCAGATGCGCTACAATGTGAGCGTAAAAAAGAAAGGGGCAGAAGGCGAAGGTGCTTATATCATCTCACCGCTGAACGGCGGAAACGGCAAGGTAGCGGTCATTCCCGGGGCATATTACCAGAAAGCCACGCGTAAGATGATTCCCATCGAGCGGTTCGAGGCCGGACAGGAATATGAGGTGCAGGTACAGGCCATAGACCTGTGGGATGCCCATTCGCCCATGTCGGATACCTATTCCTTTAAGGTGAGCGAGCAGTTCATCGCCGGACCTACGGTGACGGCACCGCGCAAGGCTGTGGCTTTGACGTATAATGTGCCCGATGCCGCTTTGCAAACCGCCGAGTGGGACTGGGACGGCGGAACGCTTCTCGGTCAGGAAGGGAAACGGTTTGAAGTGGCATGGAACGAGCCGGGGCTGAAAACCGTGACCGTCCGCACGGCAGATGGCGAAACGGCCACCAAGAACGTGATGGTGCGCGACATCGACCTTTCGTTCGACTTCCCCGCCGAAGGACTGGCCGGGACGGAGATTACCTTCACGCTTCCTGAAGCCTTTGCACAGGCTTCCCGCGAGGACATCGACGTGAAGCTGTCGGACGAACGTATCGAGATGCTGCTCCGCGTAGGGAGCCGGGAAGCCAAGGCGGTGTTCCCCGATGCCGGTGATTATTCCTTCCGCTTGTCGGTGCGCGATTCCGTGTGCGGCGTGGTGGAATCGGAAGAGAAGCACATCCGCATCGTGGGCGAAGTGCCTGTGCCCGTTATCCGTTTGGTAGGCATTGATGCGGCTACCGGCAAGAACAAAGTGACGTGGGACATGCCCGGCATGCCGGATTTCGTCACCACCGTGAATATATATAAGGAGAGCGGACGCTACAATGCCTTTGACTGCATTGCGCAGGTGGCTCCCGGGGCGGGAGAGTTCGTAGACATGTCCTCCAATCCCTCTGTCTCGTCCGACCGCTATTGCATCAAGTTGGGCACGACGTTCGGTGTGGAAAGTCCGGCCAGCCGTGTGCACAGCGGTACGCATCTGATGCTGAATAAAGGAGTGGACGGTGCCGTCAACCTGATATGGAACGCCTACGAGGGTGGCATTGTGGACAGTTACCGCGTCTTGCGCGGAACGTCCGCCGACCGTCTGGAACTGTTGGCCGAGGTGTCGGGTGCCCATACGGCCTACACCGACCTGAACGCCGGGGACGGGATGTATTTCTACGCCTTGGAGTATGACGAGACCTATTCCGACGAATGGCAACCGATGACGAGGACATTCAAGGAGAGGTTGTCCGGAAGCGGTCGCTCCAATGTGGTATGCACGGACGGGGCATGGACGGTGGTACCGGCCGAACAGTTGAACGTGCTGGCCATAGAGAAGGAACTCGTGCTGACACCTTCTCAACCCACGTTGCATTTGCAGGCCGAAATCCTGCCGGCCATGGCGGATATCCGTACGGTGAATTGGCAGATTCTGGAAGGCGGCGAACTGGCTTCGCTGACTCAAAACGGTGTGTTGACGGCCCGTGGAAAGGAGAACGGCGAAATCGTGGTATGCGCCACGACCGTGGACGGAACAGGCATCGAGGCCCGTGTGACCGTCGTGAAAAAGGATTTCGGCATCCTGCCGCAGTCGGTCACAGTGACCACGGTGGAAGGTACGACGCAGTTGACTCCCCTCACCGGGCGGTTGCACTTGCAGGCATCCGTGCAACCCACGAATGCCTCCCAACTCGTAGCATGGAGCGTGGTACAGGGAGCCGGTCTGGCCACTTTGGATGAAGACGGCATCCTGACCCCGACCGAAACGGGCAACGGCGACATCGTGGTGCGTGCCACTTCTTTGGAGGACGCTTCCGTGTACGGCGAGTTGACCCTCCATAAGGAAGGTTTCTCCGGTGATGGAGTAGAGGGAGTGAATGCCGGACAGATGTCGGTGCACCGCGTCGGCGACGACCTGTGGATTGAAGGTCTGCCTGAGGACAGCGAATGCGGTTTAAGCATTGTGGATCCCTCCGGACGCGTGCTTTCCACGGAATACCGGCTCGAGGGACGTTCGGGCAGAATCTCTTTGGCGCGTCTGGCTTCCGGCACCTATCTGCTTCAGGTGGTTACCGGTGAAGGCAAACAAGCGTTCCGTTTCTTCAAGTAGGCCGGAACGTACATCATAAGGAAACGCCCCGGGCATTCGGTTGTGGCCGTAATGTCCGGGGCGTTTGGTGCTTTTTAGATTCCAAGAGCGCAGGTTTGTAAATATCGTGTACTTCTAAAAAGGTTGGCTTTCATCGGCGGATTTTTCTGCGCCAAATGATTTTTCAATCTCAGGCAAGCGATTTTTCGTTCTGCGCCAAATGATTTTCGTTTCTCTTGAAGGTGAAAAACCGATAAGATGAACACGTGGAAATGAAGTGCTGAAAGTGGAATGCCTGCTTGGGGGATGCTGATTTATTTTATTGTTTTATAGAAGTTTATGAAGCTGTAGGATAAAACGGGCTGTTCTTTTCTTCCGAAAGGAAAGGCGGTACATCACGTTTGCAACGTTCGGAAAACGGGATGCGCAGGATGTCATATTTATCGAAAAAATACCATAATGGCATTTTTCTTTTGGCCGGATGAAAAATAAGTCCTACCTTTGCAGCCGAAATAATATTCGTAATGTTTTGTAATCCTCATCGGAGGGCAACAATGAAATGCCGGATAAGATGACTGGGTAAAACCAATCAACTTATCCGGCATTTTATGTGTGGTAAAATAAAAAAGACGTAGAAATGAAAGAATTGGATTTGACACAAGGGAGCGTGCCGAAGGTTCTGCTACATTTTGCAGTCCCGTTTTTATTGGCCAATGTGCTTCAGGCATTCTACGGAGGAGCCGACTTGTTTGTGGTGGGGCAGTATGACGATGCTGCGAGTGTGGCCGCCGTGGCCATCGGAAGTCAGGTGATGCAGACTGTGACGGGCGTCATCCTCGGGCTTACCACGGGGACGACCGTGTTGATTGCTATCGCCACGGGAGCGAAAGATTACCGGAAGACGGCGTCCATTATCGGAACTTCCATCGGGCTGTTTGCCGCAGTCGGTGCGGTACTGACCTTTCTGATGGTGGCTTTTCATAGCCGGACGGTACAACTGATGCACACTCCGCCCGAGGCGTTGGCCGATACGGAAGCCTATCTGTGGATTTGTTCGTTGGGCATTCCTTTTATTATAGGATATAATGTCGTGTGCGGTATTTTGCGCGGACTGGGAGATTCGCGCACGCCGCTCTATTTCGTGGCGTTGGCTTGTGCGTTGAACATCGTGCTGGATTTCATTCTGGTGGGCGGCTGCCATCTGCGGGCGGCGGGAGCGGCCATAGCCACGGTCGCTTCGCAAGGGGTAAGCTTTGCTACGGCCTTGTGGTATCTGTACCGGAAAGGTTTCCATTTTGAGTTTACGCGTCGCGATATCCGTCTGGACGGACAGCTTTGCAGGCGCGTGCTGCTGCTGGGAGCACCTATCGCGTTGCAGGATTTGTTGGTCAATTTTTCCTTTTTGCTGATTACGGTCATTGTCAACGGCATGGGCGTGGTGGCTTCGGCGGCTTTGGGAGTCGTAGAGAAGCTGATAGTCTTTGCCATGTTGCCACCGATGGCCATATCGTCGGCCGTGGCGGCCATGACGGCACAAAACTACGGTGCCGGGCTGCGTGTGCGCATGAACCGTTGCCTGTATGCAGGCATCGGCATGGCGTTGGTCTTCGGCGTTTCGGTGTGCCTCTATTCACAATTCCTGCCAGACACGCTGACGGGCATCTTCACCAGCGACAGCGAGGTGGTGCAGATGGCTTCCGGCTATCTGCGGGGATACAGCATAGATTGCATCATGGTGAGTTTCGTGTTCTGCATCAATGCCTATTTCAGCGGGCAGGGCAATTCCGTGTTCCCCATGGTACACAGCGTGATTTCCACCTTCCTCTTCCGCATACCTTTGTCTTACGGCTTCAGTCTGGTGAGTTCTTCTTCTTTGTTTCTCATGTGGTTTGCTCCTCCGTTGTCCACTTTGGTTTCGCTGATGATATGTATCGGGTATATGAGATACAAGAGAAAAAAGGAAATTATTCCGGTTTATGCGTAAGAAAGCTGTTAAAAACAGATGAGGGGAAAACGTATTTCCCATAAAATATCTAATTTTGCAGCGTAAATAAAAAATGTAAGTATGAATTTGTCTGAACTGATACAGAAACGGCAAAGTGACCGGAAATACGAGTCGCGCCCTGTCAGCCGTGAAATGGTGATGAAATGTCTGGAAGCTGCACGGCTTGCTCCTTCGGCTTGTAATTCACAACCGTGGAAATTTGTTGTCGTGGACGATGTGGCGTTGTTGCCGCAAATGGGAGCGGCGGCTGCCGGAATGGGGATGAACGGGTTTGCCCGTGAGGTGCCCGTCATCGTAGCTGTGGTGCTGGAGAAAATGAACTTGACGGCCCGTATCGGTAGTGTCATCAAAGACAAGGAATACTCTTTGCTCGACGTAGGCATCGCCGTGGAGCATTTTTGTTTGCAGGCGGCCGAGTTGGGTTTGGGGACTTGCATCATGGGTTGGTTCGACGAAAAGAAAGTGAAAAAGCTGCTCGGCATCAAAGGAAAGCGCGTACCTCTGCTCATCTCGTTGGGCTATCCGGCGGGGGAGACCCGCAAGAAAGCGCGCAAGTCGTTGGAGGAGATGAGTAGTTGGAACCAATATTAATACGGGAATCATGGATAATAAAAAAGTGAAAGGCTATGCCTATGGTGTCATAGCGTCGGTAAGTTACGGGCTGAATCCGTTGTTCGCCCTTCCGCTTTATGCTTCAGGCATCAGGGTGGATTCCGTGTTGTTCTACCGTTATGTGTTTGCCTTGCTGTTCCTGGCCGTGATGATGAAGATGAGCGGACAGTCGTTTGCCCTGAAACGGAATGAGATACTTCCGGTGGCGGTCATGGGATTGCTGTTCTCCTTCTCGTCGTTGTTCCTGTTCCAGAGTTTCAACTACATGGATGCAGGCATCGCTTCTACCATTTTGTTCATGTATCCCGTGCTGGTGGCGGTGATTATGGCCGTGTTCTTCAAAGAAAGGTTGAGCGTGGTGAAAATAGCATCCATTGCCACGGCTTTTGTAGGTATTTCCATGCTTTATAAAGGCGAAGGCGGTGCCACGCTGAGCATGACGGGCGTGTGTTTGGTGCTGATGTCCTCGTTGACCTACGCACTGTATATCGTAGGTGTGAACCGTTCTTCCTTAAAGGAGATGCCGGGATTGAAACTCACGTTTTATGCCATTTTGTTCGGTTCGTTGGTCTATATCGTCCGTCTGCGCGGAGGGATGGATTTGCAGTGGCTTACGGAAGGGACGCAATGGATGAACGCGTTGGGACTGGCTTTGTTCCCGTCCCTGATATCCATGGTGACCATCGCGAAAGCCATCCGGAACATCGGTGCCACTCCGGCTGCCATTCTCGGGGCGTTGGAGCCGCTTACGGCGTTGTTCGTAGGTGTCATGGTGTTCCACGAGAGGCTTACGGGCGGCAATGTGGTCGGCATCTTGCTGATTCTTTTTGCCGTGACGCTGATTGTAGTCGGGCCGCGCGGATTGTTGCGGTTCAAGGCCGTGTGGCATAAGCGGACGGTTGGATAAAGCTCTTGTCGGCTTGTATGGAAAACAGCAAAGGGACTGTCCCGGGATTGGCCGGTGACAGTCCCTTTGCTGTCTGGGGGAGGAGGTTAACGCTTTTGTATGTCTTTGCCTGAAGCGGATACTTGCACGGGATTCCCCGAATAGGCGATGCTCCCTCCGCCGCTTGTGTGGGCATTCAGCGATTCCGAGGCGTGGCACGAAATGTCTCCTGCCGAAGAGGCATTGGCATCCACATGCCGGGCTTCCATATTGCCGGCATCGATGTCGCCGCTACTTGAGGCTGTATATTTGGCTTGTTCACATTTACCCTGCAGACGAAGGTCTCCGCTGGAGGTGGCTGTGGCTATCAAATGCGTGCACTCCAACCCTTTGATGTGCAAATCCCCGCTACTGTTGCATTGCAAGTCGGCCTGTTGGCATTTTGAACCACCGAAATAGATGTCGCCGCTGCTGTTGGAGGCCGCAGTGAGGAGGCCGCAGGAAACGGACTTGCCTGATATGTCACCGCTGCTGTTGGATGTGGCGTGCAGGTCTTTGCAACTGATGTCTTGGCACGAGATGTCACCGCTGCTGCCTGCCGTGAGACGGAGGTCGCCCTTTACGTGCAGGCCGTCCTTTACGAAAATGTCCCCGGAACTGGAGGCAGACAAGCTGCCGACCGGGCGTGCCTTGACATGTACTTCCTTTATCCCTTTGGTTTTTGTGGGGTCTTTGGGCTTTTTCATGCCTACGACCAATGTCCCATGGGCATCCACTTGTACACTGATGTAAGGCAGGACGGCCTTGCTTGCACGGATTTCCACGGACGTTTCATCCTCAGATGGGATATAAACCACATCGACAGACGACGTGGCTGATATGGCGTTGAAGTCGCCGACGGTCACTTTCTGGGTCTGTATGTCTTTGGGGCTTGCCCCGGTTTCCCCGTCACAAAGGGATTGGGCTGGGCTCTTTGTGCAGCTACAGTAGGCAATGGCTGAGACGAGAAGAAGAAAAATCTGTTTTTTCATACTTTTTATTTTATAGGATTAATGTGGTCTCTTCCCGAAGGTGTCTTGCAAACGATGCGCGGACGTCCTTTGTAGGATATGCTGCCCGTGCCGTTCACCTCTCCCTCTATCTTGCGGGTGGCATGGCAACTGACCGTCCCTTCGCCGGTCACCGTGGCTGTGGCATCCATGGCTTGCAGCCCTTCGGCTTCGATGCTTCCGCACGACGCATTGGCCAGTGCGGCCTTTGTGCAACTGCCCGTGAGGGTGACGGTTCCGGAGGAAGAGGATTGTGCCGCAACGTCGGTAGCCGTTATCTCCTTGGCGTTGATGCTGCTTCCCCCTTCGGCTTGCGCATTCAGGAGGCGGCAAGTGATACCGCCGGTCAGGTCGATGGAAGCATTTGCTTTTGCATGTAGTGTCATGTCGCGGCACGTGAACTGCTGGTCGGCATGGAAAATTTTGTCGGACGTGGCAGAAATGTACAGATCCCGGCAAGTGATGGGGCCGCATATTACCGGACCATCGGCTGTGACGCGAACGTCGCCGTCACTATATGCCCCGTCTTTCAGGATGAGTGTGCCGGTTCCTTTATTGTGGAACGTGTCCATGGGAGGAGCTTTCAGTTCGATGCTGAACGGGGTATCCGAAGAGATGTCGGCGAAATGTTTCATGTTGACAAAGAGCGTTCCATTCTTGTTGACGTAGACTTCCAGAAATGGCAATACGTTCTCCGGCGCATTGAGTTCTATGTCTTTTTCGCCGGGAGTGGGGGTATAGATGATGTCGAGGGAAGCCGACGTGACAAGAGTGTTCAGACTGTCCACCGAAATTTTCCGGCTATCGTAATTCTTTCCTGCCGTGAGTGCCACGGTCTTGACTTCCCTGACCTCTGTCACTTCGTACACACCGGCGTATCCGGCGGCAAAACCCTCGTAGCTTTTTCCCATATTCCGGATTTGCAGTTCGGCATAGGCCGGATAGCCGTTCCGGGTTCCTTGGGTGGCGTTGTCGTAAGTGGGCAGGAGTTTTTCGGTCAGGTCCTTGACCCAATATACCATTGTGTCACCGCAAGAGGTGAAAGTACGTACTTCGTGTCCTATGACCAATTCTCCACGGACTGTTTGTAGGGGAATATCCGTGAGGACGATGCTTTCCGGATCGAAGAGAGGCTGCTCTTGTCCTATTTCCATGAAGATGGCTTTGTCCGGATGGCTGTCGTGGATTTCAAAATACCTCCGTCCGCTGTTGCCCACTCCCCAACCGTTACAAGTAGAGGGGATAGCCTCTTTCGCTTCCATGGCTGCTTCGAACCGGTCGGCATAGTCGCCGGTGGGTACGAGGACGTAGCGCGTCACTCCCTTGCGATCGCAATCCACTTCCTTGAACTTGCAGGTTTCTTCGCTGTTCCATCCCGGGCTTTCTTCCAATTGGTCCAGTACGTCGTCGATGTCGCCGTCTTCGATATGGAAGATTTTGATGACAGGACGGCCGTCGGAGCGGGAGCGGTCTGTGTGTTTGACGACTGCCCCTTCGAGCAGTCCGTCCGTGACGACACAAGTCTGGCTGTCGCGTTGTGCCCAGAATTGCAGTCCCGCGCCGGATACGATTTCCCATTTGAATCCTTGGCGCGCTTTTTGCGTCGGCTGTTCCGGGAAGACGGGATACTTGCCGTCGCGGTCGCCGAAACAGGCTGTGAGTAGGATAAGATAGAGTCCTGCGGTAAATTTAAACAAAGAGCTTTTCATTGGGTGTAGGGTTGAGGTTTATAAATAAACAAGGAGTATTCTTGCCGGAACCGGATGGTTCGGAAAGAAATACTCCATGTCGTATGTTTATCGGATGAACAACAGTTCGCGGTATTTCGGAAGCGGCCACATCTCGTCGTCCACGATGAGTTCGAGTTTGTCTACGTGGTAGCGTATGCTTTCCAACATCGGTGCCACCGTGTCGTGGTAGGCAATGGCTTTCTCACGTACGTTTTCAATGCGGTTGGCCACCTTCCGGTTTTCCACCAGCCGGTCTGCATTTTCGGCAATGAAGCTTGTGTGTTCCGAAATCTTTTCTATCAGTTCCAGGTTCTTGGCATTCAGTCGGGCCGCAGTCTCGGCAGGGAAAACCTCCTGTACTTTGTGCACGTTGTCTATCAAGGCACTTTGGTAGCGTGTGGCCACGGGAATGATGTGATTCATGCACATGTCGCCGAAGATGCGTGCTTCCACTTGTACCTTTTTGGTATAGGTTTCCCATTTGATTTCGTTGCGTGCCTCGATTTCATTGCGTGTGAACACATGGGTCGTCTCGAACATTTTCACGCTGCTTTCGTCCAAATAACGGTCGAAGATAAGGGGACAACTGCGTTCCGTATCCAGTCCACGGCGTCGGGCTTCTTCCTGCCATTCTTCGGAATAGCCGTTACCGTCGAAATGGATGGGCTTGCACGTCTTGATGTCCTCGCGTACCACTTGCAGGATGGCTTTGGTCTTGTCTACGTCGTTTGCTATCAAGGCGTCCACCCGCGTCTTGAAGTCGATAAGGGCTTCGGCCATAGCCGCGTTCAGGGCTATCATGGCGGCGGCGCAGTTGGCTTGTGAACCGATGGCGCGGAACTCGAACCGGTTGCCTGTGAAAGCGAAGGGAGACGTACGGTTGCGGTCGGTGTTGTCGAACAGCAGTTCCGGAATTTGCGGGATGTCGAGCTTCATGCCGTGTTTGCTGGCTACGTCTATCAGTTCGTCGTCCGTAGAATGTTCCAAATGTTCGAGTATGTCGCTCAGTTGCTGGCCGAGGAAGGAGGAAATGATGGTCGGCGGAGCCTCATGCCCCCCCAGGCGGTGGGCGTTGGTGGCACTCATGATGGAGGCTTTGAGCAACCCGTTATGGCGATAGACTGCCATGAGCGTTTCCACGATAAAGGTGACGAAACGCAGATTGTCGGTCGGAGTTTTGCCCGGCCCATGCAGCAGGATGCCGGTATCGGTAGCCAGTGACCAGTTGTTGTGTTTGCCTGACCCGTTGATACCGGCGAACGGTTTTTCGTGCAGCAAACAACGGAATCCGTGTTTACGGGCTATTTTCTTCATCAGCGACATGAGCAGCATGTTGTGGTCCACTGCCAGGTTGGTCTCTTCATAGATGGGAGCCAGCTCGAACTGGTTCGGAGCCACTTCATTGTGGCGCGTCTTGCAAGGGATGCCCAGTTCCAAGGCCTGTATTTCCAAGTCTTTCATAAATTCGGCCACCCGCTCGGGGATAGAACCGAAGTAATGGTCGTCCATTTGCTGGTTCTTGGCCGATTCGTGCCCCATCAGCGTGCGTCCGGTCATGAGCAAGTCGGGGCGCGTGGCGTAGAGTCCTTCGTCCACCAAGAAATATTCCTGCTCCCAACCCAGATTGGAAATGACTTTTTTCACGTCCGGATAGAAGTAGCGGCATACGTCGGTGGCCGCTTTGTCTACGGCGTGGATGGCCTTTTTCAGGGGAGCCTTGTAGTCGAGCGCCTCGCCGGTATAAGAGATGAAAATCGTGGGAATCATCAGGGTGTCGCCGAGAACGAAGACGGGCGAAGCGGTGTCCCAGGCAGAATAGCCGCGCGCTTCGAACGTGGAGCGGATACCCCCGTTGGGGAACGAAGAGGCATCGGTTTCCTGCTGGATGAGCTGCTTGCCGGAAAATTCTTCCACCATGCCGCCTTTGCCGTCGTGTTCCACAAAAGCATCATGTTTCTCGGCCGTGCCTTCGGTGAGCGGTTGGAACCAGTGTGTACAGTGGGTCACGCCCAACTCCATGGCCCATTTCTTCATACCGGCAGCCACGACATCGGCCGTTTGCAGGTCGAGCGACGCACCGTTGTCTATCACATCGCACATCTTTTTATATACGTCGGCCGGGAGATATTTGAACATCTTCTGGCGGGTAAATACATATTTGCCGAAGAATTCGGACGGTCTTTCGGCCGGGGCCGGAACTTCTACGGCTTTCTTCTTGAAAGCTTCGCCTACAACTTCAAATCTTAGTGAGGATGACATATACCTTTTTGTATTATGGGTTATTTAAATGTTTAATCAATAAAACGGCGGGTGAGCGGAGCGAACTCTTCGATGCGGCGGTCGCGCAGGAAAGGCCACCAACGGCGCACGTTTTCCGAGCGTTCCAAATCAATTTCCACCACCATGTTTTCTTCCGCGTCGCGACTGGCACGTGCCAACATCTCGCCCTGCGGACCGGCCACGAAACTGCTGCCCCAGAACCGTATGCCACGGGTTTGTCCGGACGGGTCCGGCTCATGTCCCACACGGTTCACCGCGATGACCGGCAGGCCGTTGGCAACGGCATGTCCCCGTTGTACCGTGGTCCATGCCTCGCGTTGGCGTTCCTGCTCTTCGGGGATGTCGCTGCTTTCGTATCCGATGGCCGTAGGGTAGATCAGGAGTTCTGCGCCTTGCAGTGCCATGAGACGCGCACCTTCGGGGTACCACTGGTCCCAACATACTTGCACGCCTAACTTACACAGCGATGTCGATATCGGGTGGAAGCCCAGGTCGCCCGGGGTGAAATAGAATTTTTCATAATAAGCCGGATCGTCGGGGATGTGCATCTTGCGGTAGGTGCCTGCGACGGAGCCGTCGGTGTCGAACACCACCGCCGTGTTATGGTACAGGCCGGCTGTTCGCCGTTCGAATAAAGACGTGACCAACACGATACCGAATTGCCGGGCCAGTTCGCCGAAGAATCCCGTGGACGGACCGGGAATCGGTTCGGCCAAATCGAAATTCTGCGTATCTTCCATCTGGCAGAAATAGAGCGAGTTGTGTAACTCCTGAAGAACGACGAGCTGTGCGCCGCGCTTGCATACGTCTTCTATGTTTTGTGCCAACTTGTAAAGGTTGGCCTTGGTGTCTGCGGTATTGGACTGTTGCACCAGTCCTACTTTTATCTTTCTCATGAGGGTATTCGTTTATTTGAGTACGGGTACGGGAAACTGCATCGTACAGCAATGCAGCGAACCGTGCTGCCGGATGAGCGGGCGGCAGTCGATGCCGACCACTTCATGCTGAGGAAAGGCTTTTTGCAAGGCTTTCCGGGCTTGTTCGTCCAAGGCAGGCTGATGGTAAGTCGGCATCAGTACGGCTCCGTTGACCACCAGGAAATTGGCGTA
>ULUA01029136.1_pt1 | contig 24236 bp, 18 predicted proteins | sample 1958081 | NCBI WGS metagenome assembly ULUA01 (sample SAMEA4835748, study PRJEB28245) | human gut metagenome | biome: gut microbiome; material: fecal sample | place: Denmark | collected 2008
CGCCGCCACCAACTGCAATTCAAGACTTCCAAGAAATTGGGAGTCTTTTTTGTTGTCTGCAACAGGTAAATGGAATATAAAATATTCTGCTTCGTATCATGTGAAATTTTTTGTTGGTTTTAATATTTTTTACGTAAAAATAAATTGCAACAGTTTTCATACTTTTCTTAACACTGCAATCTTTAAATGATATACTTGTAAACAGTATTGATTCCGAAAACAGATAGAGGTACAAAAACATATATGTCTGAATAGACATATATGTAAATGACTGGTTTTGGCTATGGCGGAGTTTGCCGAATTTTAATCTGTCATAGCTGTGATTGGTATATATTTTAAGGAGTGGTATGAGTATGCAGAAAAAAGAACTATCCAAGTTAGTCCTGACAACCCTGTTGACCGGTAGTGTACTATGGGGGGGGACAGCATTCGCTGCTGAAGAGAATTTACAAGAGTTTTCTTTGGACACCATGGTTGTTACCGCAACCAGAACGGCAATGACCGTTAAGGAAACCCCTTCGACCGTAGAGATTGTTGACAGCAAAAAGCTGGAACAGACACAGGCTAAAACCTTGCATGATGCTTTAAAGGGCGCTTTGGGCGTTAATGTATTTAATGATTTCCAGGGACGCAGCAATGTCAGCATCCGCGGCAGTGAATCCCGTCACGTATTGATTATGGTTGACGGCAAGCGTTTAGGCGGCGAGGCAGCTTACAACTCTGCCAATGCCTGGGACGTAGACCGTATTCGTATGGAAGATGTTGAAAGAGTAGAAATCATCCGCGGACCTGCAGGCGCACTGTATGGTAGTGATGCAATGGGCGGTGTAATTAACGTTATTACCAAAACTCCGGATAAGACAACTGCTGACATTAATTATGAATATGGCTGGTATGAGGACGGCAAGGGCGCAGGCTATAAAGGCAACCTGTATCTGCAAGGCGCTGAAGGAAACTATTCCTATAAAATCAACGCCGGCCTGAATAAAAACAGACCGTATTTGGATCCCAAAGGCAGCGGAGATTCCATGAACTTTTATGGTAAGCAGCAGCCGCTTTCTTTGAATGTAGGCTATAAGTTCGATAATGGCAATGAATTAAGCGTAGATTTCAGCAAGATTAAAGAAGACAACCAAAAGTCTACTACTACCAGAACAACTATGAAACCAGGTTTCTGGCAGGATAAGGTACAGACTATTTATAACGATAATAAGCGTACTGACTATGCTATTACTTATAAGGGCTCCGATGATAAGCAGGACTGGATGATCAGAGCTTATAAATCAGTATTCGATAAGAACTATAAGAACCAGAATAATACCCGCATGACCATGATGGGACATACGGGAAAATGGACTCTGCAGGCTCCGAAGGTTGATACTGTTAAACGTACCCTGAGCGTTATTGAAGGCAAGGATACCTTCAACCTGAGCGATAAGAACAAGCTGACTGCCGGTTTCGAATATCGTAAGGATCAGAGCGAAGGCACCCGCTTAAAGAAACCGAGTACCTCTTTGAACGGTGCTGATGCTCATGCAGCTTTTGACAAGGCAGCTATCAACTATCTAGCAGCATATGTTCAGGATGAATTCAGACCTGATGAGAAATGGCTGATTATTCCTTCCGTACGTTTCGACCACAGTGATCAGTTCAGCAACAAGCTGACCAGCAACTTGGCTGCAACCTACAATGCTGCCGATGACGTTCGTATTAAGGCTGTAGTTGGTCAGGGCTATAAAACTCCGACTGTAAATGACTTGTACATTTTCTGGGAAATGTATGCTGCAAATCCGGGTGGTAAAGGCCAATTCTATGTTGGTAACCCTGATCTGAAGCCGGAAAAATCCTTAAGCTATGAATTATCTGTTGAAAAGGACTGGGGCGACAGATCTACCGTTCATCTGGGGGTATTCAGAAGTGAAGTTAAGGATTTGATCAGTACCTATTGGACCGGTAAGCTGACAGATGATGATCCGGATTTGTATCCCGGCGTTAAAGGCGACATGATTATGGCGTACAAGAATATTCCTGAAGCAACTCTGCAGGGCGTAGAGCTGTACGGTTCTCACAGACTGGGCAAGAATATTTATCTGAATGCCGGTTACACCTTCCTGGATGCTAAAGACAAAACTGCCGGAACTCGTCTGAAAGACAGAGCTAAGCATCAGGTAACCTTCGGCGTTTCCTATCAGCCGGAAAATATTTATGCTTGGGACCTGAGCTTTGACCTTGTATCTAACCTTGGCTACTACTTCAATAATGGCGATAAGAGCACCATGGGCAACTTCGTTTACGAAACCAAGGACTTCACCATTGCCAATATCATGGCTTCTAGACATCTCAACAAGGATACCAAGATTTATTTGGGCATTGACAACATCAGCAATCACCAGAACTTTGGCCCGTATTCTGACGGCAATCTCGGTCGCTTGTACAGAGTTGGTATGGAATATAAATTCTAAACATAGCGGTAAAGTAAAAGAACAAATACAGCAGGCCCGATGGCCTGCTTTGTTTGCCTAACGAGGAAGTATTATGAGAAAAATTTTCAGTTTCATTTTAACGGTTCTTATGGTATGCTTATGTATAAGCGGTTGCACACCGCTAACCGGAAACTCCGGTTCAGGCTCCGCAATAAAAATAACCGATGATAACCAGCGTATTGTTACCTTGAAAAAGGTGCCCGAAAGAATTGTTGTTCTGTCACCGTCATTTTTAGAGCTGGTGCAGGCTGTAGACGGCAAGGTTGTCGGGCGTGCCAAAACACAGGTAGGCAAGGTGCCCTCTTTTGCCAAGGATGCTGCCGAGGTAGGCTTTATCTTTAATATCAATGTAGAAAAAATCGTGGAGCTGAAGCCTGATCTGGTAATTGCTTACAAGGGCATGCACGAGCGTTATCTGCATACATTGGAATCCAACAATATTCCAGTTGTTGTGCTGAATCTGAAGTCATATGAGGATGTTAAGCACAGCATGCTTACCATTGGCAAAATAATGCGTAAGGATGATAAGGCGCAGAAGGTTGTGGTAAGCCTTGATAAGGATATTGATGCTACAGTCAGCAAGCTGCCTAAAAGCGAGCGTAGCGTAGCGATTCTGCACACCACCAGCATGGGCATTACCATGGAAAAGGAAACCAGTATTGCCGGCTGCTGTGCCAAAATGCTTAAATTACGCAACGTAGTACAGGGTGAAACCAAGCCTGTCAGCGGACCGATGGGAACTCAGCCTGATAAGGCTCCCTACAGCTTAGAGGATTTGCTGGAGAAGAATCCGCAGGTAATTTTTATTACCTCTATGGGTGCGCCGCGTGATGCTGAGGGCAATCCCAAGCTGGAGATTATGAATAATGAAGCATGGCAATCTATCGACGCAGTAAAAAATAAGCAGGTATTTTTCCTGCCTGATGATTTGTTTTTGCTCAATCCGGGTTTGGAATATCCGAAGGCAGTACGCTACATGGCAGCTAAAATGTATCCTGATGCAGTAAAGGAGTAGGCTGATGATTGATTATGCAAAAAATATTCAGGCGTTTTATGAGCGCGATGATTATAAGGCTCTTGCCGGTGAGCATGGTGCGTCGGCTGTAGAAGTCAGCTTTAAGGATTTGACCTATGTTCCGCGCAAGACCAAACCTTTGCCGGGGATGATGGCCGGGACGATGCTGCAGGAGTTTGCTTTGCAGCCGAAGCAGCCTACGGCGCTGTATCTGCATATTCCGTTCTGCAATCTGCGTTGCTCCTATTGCAGCTTTTACCGCAATCCCTTTGATGCAGAACAGGTGGAAGAATATGTGCAGGCGCTTTTGGCAGAGCTGGATTTCCTGCAGCAGCAGGGCGTTTTTGCCAAGCAAAGACCGGAAGCGGTATTCTTTGGCGGTGGCACACCGTCGGTGCTGAATCCGGCGCAGATAAGTGCGCTGCTGAACAAAATTCACAGTGCTGCCAGCCTGGCGGATGATTGTGAGGTAACCTTTGAAAGCAGTATTTATGATTTATCGGCGGATAAGCTCGCTGCCTGCATTGCCGGCGGCGTGAACCGCTTCAGCTTTGGCGTGCAGGCCTTTGATACGCATTTGCGCCGCTCCTTAGGCAGGCTTAATGCCAAGGAAGAGGTAACGGCCAAGCTCGAAGAGGTTGCGGCTAAAGATGTAAAGGTTATAATCGACCTGATTTATGGCTTGAACGGCCAGACGCAGACCATGCTGCTGGACGATATCAGAACGGCGCTGGCCTGCGGCGTGAGCGGCATGGATTTGTACAAGCTGCAGATTATGCCTAAATCTCCCTTAGGTCAGGCGATTGCCAAGGGCAACATCAAATACGAATATAATGACAGAATGCTGGCGGAAATGTTCGTTGCTGCCGATGCGCTGCTTGCAGAGCAGGGAGCCAAGGCGCTGAGCTGCTGCCATTGGGCAATGCGCGAGGATGAACGCAGCGGTTACAATACGTTGGTGAAGAGCGGTGCGAACATCATTACCTGCGGTGCGGCCTGCGGCGGTCATATGGGAATGTACAATTACATGAAGACTATGGACCGAAGCGACTATGTAAAAAAGGCTACGTCCGGACAGTACGCTGTCATGGGCATGGGCAAGCATAACGAAAATTATCTGCTCCTCGAAAAGCTTTCCGGACAGTGTGATTCCGGCAGACTTGATTTTGCTTTGCTGAAGCAGTATAGCGATGCGGATTGGGAAAGCTTGTTCAAACCGCTTTTGGAGCAGTGGGAGCTTTTGAACCTGCTTTACGCTATGGACGGCAAGTATTATTTTACGGCGAAGGGAAAATATTACTATCGTCAGATGGACAGAGTGCTGCTGACAGCTGCGGAATGCGCGCTTTACGGTAAACCGGGACTGATGGAGCAGGCAGGCCAGAAGATGATTGGCATTATGAAGAATATGAAATAAAAGGAGTGTACTACTATGCAGGACATTTTAATCGTTTATGACAGCAAAACCGGTAATACGGAAAAGGTTGCCAAGGCTTTGGCTGAGGCTGCAGGCGAGCGCTGCGTGCTGGCGCAGGTTGATGCTGCTCCGGCTGCGGATGACTTCGCTGTTGTTGTGGCAGGCTACTGGGTTGACAAGGGCGCACCGAATGCGAAGATGAAAAAATATTTGGAGAATTTGCACGGCAAAAAGGTAGTGCTGTTCCAGACTTTGGGTGCAGACCCGGCGAGCGACCACGCTGTAAGCTCCCTGGTAAATGCAGGTGTACTGATGAACAAGGACTGCAAGGTACTGGGTACTTTATCTATCCGTGGTGCGATTGACCCGGCGCTGATTGCTATGATGCGCAAGATGCCGGCAGGCAGCCCGCACAGCCCCAGTCCCGAGAGCGAAGCCCGTTGGGCTGCTGCTGCCAGCCATCCGGATGCAGCGGATCTGGCAAAGGCCAAGAGCTTCATGCAGGGCTTTTTGGCTATGTATGACAAGTTTTTGAAGATGATGTAAGAGCAGTCCTTCATATAAGAACAGTGTTTTATAATGCGCAGCCGCAGTTTGGCTGCGCATTTATTATTGTAAAAGCATTTTAGGGCAGAGAAATTTAAACGATGAACTAAAAGTGTAGAACTATTGACAAAATTGTGTCTTGCATAAAGTTCTTTCATAGTGTACAATGGAAGTAGTCATAAAATGCAATTTTGAAAGGAAGGTGCATTATGAAAAAATTATTAGTGCTCATCATGGCAGCTTTGATGATTCTTGCTATGGCTGTTGCAGGCTGCGGCGGCGATGACAAAGCTGACAAAGGCAGTACTGCACACAAGGAGAAGCTGGTTATCGGTACCGATGCCGATATCAACAACCTTAACCTGCAAAAACAACAGGACGCTGCCAACAACGTTATTCTGAAGAACACCCACCAAACTCTGGTATTCTTCAATAACGGCTCTCAAGGCAAGGAGCGTTTTGGCCCCGGTCTGGCTACCGACTGGAAGTTCGTAGATGATACCCATATCATCATGAACCTGCGTAAGGATGTATACTTCAACGACGGTAAAAAGACTCCGATGACTGCAGATGACGTTAAATTCACCCTGGATATGGCAATGAAAAACGTTATCAAATCCGCTCTGGCAGGCTATGTTAAATCTACCGTTAAAGACAAATATCAGATTGAAATCGAAATCAGCTCCTATAACAACGAGTTCATTCAATCTCTGTCCTCCGTTCCTCTGTCCATCCAATCCAAAAAGGCTTATGATGATGGCGTAAAAGAGCCGTGGCTTATCGGCACCGGCCCTTACAAATATGACAAATGGGTTCAAGGCGAATATTGCCGTCTGACCAAGGTTAAGGATTATTGGGGCAACAACCTGCCTGCAACCGATAACTTTGCTCCCGGCGTATCCGATATCATAGAATTCCGTCCGATGATTGAGGCTTCTGCTCGCGTAATGGCTCTGCAGGCCGGAGAAATCGATGTATGCGTAAATCCGCCTATCAGCGATCTGAAATTCTTGAAGGATGACAAGAATATCACTGTTTACGAACAACCCGGTACCCGTCTGTTCTACTTCGCATTCAATGTTGAAAAGAAACCGTGGGATAACCAAAAACTGCGTCAGGCTGTAGCTTGCGCAATCGACAAGAAATCCGTTCTGGACGCTGCTCTGAATGGCAAAGGCACTCTGCAAAAAACTATTCTGAACCGTGGTCTGTGGGGCTTCTATGATGAAATGCCCGGCTATGACTACAACCTGGAGCGTGCTAAACAGCTGATGAAGGAATCCGGCGTAACCGGTCCTATCAAAACCACTCTGACCTATGCAACCGGCGCTCCCTACGAGCAGATTGCAACTGTTATCCAAGCTAACCTGGCACAAATCGGTATTACCGTAGATCTGGTTCCGATGGAGCAAGCTGCTCTGAAGGCTGCCTGCAAGGACGGCAAACAAAGCCTGTTCCTGTGGCGTTGGAACGAAGACTCCAAGGTTGACTTTGTATATCGCGACCTGTTCTACACCGGTTCCGGCTCCAACTATCATCACTTCTCCGATCCGAAGGCTGATAAGCTGATTGATGATGTTGCAACCCTGAAGGATCAGAACAAACGCATGGAAGCTGGCGTTGAGCTGCAAAAATACCTGGTTGACGAATGCCCGCAGGTTCCTCTGTACATTGCTAACCTGGTAGTTGCCTACAATAAAAAACTGAAAGGTCAATATTTCTACGGCGGCGGCAACCACGATTGGCGTCATGCTTATATCGCTAAATAATTTTGATGAAAAATTTACAAAGGCGTAAAACAAGGGAGGCGTAGTCCTCTCTTGTTTTATCATAGCACCTTTTATTTGAGTTCTACGGAAAGGAGCTTTGTTGAATGCTTAAATATGTTGTCAACAGACTCCTCAGTTTGATTCCGGTAATTTTAGTAACCTCTTTTCTGATTTACTGGGCAATGAGTCTTACTGAGGGCGACCCCGCAATGATGATTGCCGGCGACGGCGCTTCGAAGGAAATGATTGATCAGATCCGCCATGAGCTTGGTCTGGACCAGCCTTTCCTGCTGCAATATTTTAACTATATGAGAGGTATGCTTGTAGGTGATATGGGCAAATCCTATGTAACCAACAAGGACGTATTCCATACCTTCTTCCAATATCTGCCGAACACCCTGTATCTGGGCGGCGCTGCTGTTATTATTGCTACTCTGGTATCCATTCCTCTGGGTATCTACACCGCTATCCACCAGAACACCTGGAAGGATACCGCAGGCATGATTTTCGCACTGTTCGGTACCTCCATGCCTAACTTCTGGCTGGGCCTGATGCTAATTATTATCTTTGCTCTGCATATGAGATTATTCCCGACCGGCGGTAACTTCGGCTGGAAGAGCCTGGTTCTGCCTGCTGTAACCGTAGGCTTCGGTCTGGCAGCTTTGATTACCCGTATTACCCGTTCCTCCATGCTGGACGTTATGCGTCAGGATTATATGACCACCGCGCGTGCTAAAGGCTGCAGCGAGCATCGTGTAATCTATAAGCATGGTCTGAAAAACGCACTGATTCCTATAATCACTGCTATCGGTCTGCAAATGTCATTGGTTATCACCGGCTCCGTACTGGCTGAAACCGTATTCAGCTGGCCCGGTATTGGCCGTCTGGTATACGAATCTATTACTAGACGTGATATTCCGATGGTAACAGGTTCTATTATTCTGTGTTCTATTTTGATGTGCCTGATTAATCTGGTTGTCGATCTGGTATACGCATTCTTTGATCCGCGTATCAAGGCGCAGTACAGCAAGAAGGGGTGAGGAAGATGGCTGCAAAGAAAAGAACTAAAAGACGCACCATGTTCCAGGAAACCTGGCATCGTCTGCTGAAAAATAAGGGCGCTGTAATCGGCATGGCCTTTCTGGCGCTGCTGTGCGTCATCGCTCTGGTAAGTCCCTTGGTATTCAACTATGAAACCGATGTTATCGGTCAGAACCTGGCTATTAAGCTGCAGCCTCCCAGCGGGGAGCACTGGTTTGGCACCGATGAATACGGCCGTGACCTGTTTGCCCGTGTTATGTACGGCGCACGCTATTCCATGGCTATCGGTATCGGTTCCGTAGGCTTCGGTCTGATTGTTGGTACTATTTTAGGCTCTATTGCCGGCTTCTACGGCGGCAAGGCCGATGATATCATCATGCGCGGTATTGATATTTTCTACTCCATTCCTAACATTCTGAAGGCAGTAGTAATCGTATCTCTGCTGGGCACCAGCACTATCAACCTGATTATTGCTCTGGCAATTTCCTGCGCAACCAACTATGCGCGTATTGTGCGTGCTTCCGTTATGACGGTGCGCGATTTGGAATATGTTGAATCCTCCTATGCGATGGGCCTGCCCACCTGGAAGATTATTCTCAGACATATTCTGCCGAACTGCCTGTCTCCGATTATCGTACAGACTACTCTGCTGATCGGTACTACTATTATTTCCGCTTCCTCCCTGAGCTTTTTGGGTATCGGCGTACCGGCGCCTGCTCCCGAATGGGGCGCGCTGCTTTCCGGCGGCAGAGGTCATATTCGTGATGCCAGCTACATTTGTGTTATTCCCGGTTTAGCTATTATGTTTACCGTATTAGCCTTGAACCTGTTGGGCGATGGCCTGCGCGATGCGCTGGATCCTAAGCTGAAGAAATAAGGGGGCTGCATTATGGATTTAGTATTAGATATTAAGGACCTTGTGGTCCATTATGAAACAGAAGACAGCGATGTACATGCTGTCAACGGCATTGATATCGCTATCGGCAAAAAACGTACTCTGGGTTTGGTAGGCGAAACCGGTGCGGGCAAAACCACTACCGCACTGTCTATCATGAACCTTGTTCCGGATCCTCCGGGAGTTATCAAAAGCGGTACGATTAAGATCGAAGGCAAAAACGTACTCGAAATGAGCGAGCGTGAGCTGGAGGAAATGCGTGGCAACGACGTGGCAATGATTTTCCAGGACCCGATGACCGCTCTGAACCCTGTTATGACTGTAGGCGAGCAGATTGCCGAAAGTCTGGAGCTGCACCAGAACCTTACTCCGGAGCAATCTCTGGAAAAGGCTAAGGATATGCTTAAGCTCGTTGGTATTGCCGAAGCGAGAGCCAACGACTATCCGCATCAGTTCTCCGGCGGTATGAAGCAGCGTGTAGTTATTGCTATCGCGCTGGCCTGCAGCCCCAAGCTGCTGATTGCCGATGAACCGACCACCGCACTGGATGTAACCATTCAGGCGCAGGTGCTGGAGCTGATGAAGGACCTCATCAACAACCGCGACATGTCCATGCTGATGATTACCCACAGCCTGGGTATCGTTGCCGAGGTATGCGACGATATGGCAGTTATGTATGCCGGCCGTATTGTGGAGAAGGGCACTGTTGACGATGTATTCAACAACATGCGCCATCCCTACACCGAGGGCCTGTTCAACAGCCTGCCTAACCTGAAGGAGCAAGGCGAAATGCTGGAGCCTATCAAAGGCCTGATGCCCGACCCGGCAGACCTGCCACCCGGATGCACCTTCGCTCCGCGTTGTCCCTATGCTACCGAAGCATGCTCTGCCTCCGTGCCTGAGCTGCATTCCGTAGATGGCAGCAAAACTCATTTTGTAGCCTGCCACGCTTATTCCAGACCCGGATTTGCTTTAAGGAGGAACCAAAAATGAGTAATGCTCCGCTGTTAGTTATTGACAATCTGTCCAAATATTTTAATACCGCTGCAGGTCAGCTGCATGCTGTCGACGGTGTAAGCTTTACTCTGGAGGAAGGCAAAACTCTGGGTATCGTAGGCGAATCCGGCTGCGGTAAATCCACCACCGGACGCTGTATTCTGAAGCTGATTGAGCCCACCAGCGGCAAAATCATCTTCCAAGGCAACGATATCACCAAGCTGAGCCGTAAGGAAATGCGCCCGCTGCGCCAAAAGATGCAGATGGTATTCCAGGATCCGTTCTCCTCTCTGGACCCGCGTGAAACCGTTATGCAGCTTATCAGCGAGCCGATTATCGAGCATAAGCTGATTAAAGGCAGGGAAGCGATTGAAGAACGCACTCTGGAGCTGATGCGTACCGTTGGCTTGGCAGAGCGCTATGCCAATGTCTATCCGCATGAGCTGGACGGCGGCCGCCGTCAGCGTATCGGCATTGCCCGCGCTTTGGCCATGAACCCCAAAATCATCGTTTGCGACGAGCCTGTTTCCGCGTTGGACGTTTCCATTCAGGCGCAGATTCTGAACCTGCTCAAACAGCTGCAAAAGGATTTGGGCCTGACCTATATCTTCATTACCCATGACCTGTCCGTTGTAAAATATTTCTCGGATGATATTGCGGTTATGTATATGGGAACTATGGTAGAAAAAGCACCCGCTAATCTGCTGTTCAAAAATCCGCTGCATCCTTACACCAAGGCACTGCTTTCGGCAATTCCTCTGCCTATCGTGGGCAAGGATAAGCCTAAGCGTCAGGTTATCAAGGGCGAAATTACCGCGCCTATCAACCTGCCGGATGCCTGCCGTTTCATGAAGCGCTGCGACTGCCCTGTTGCCGGCGTTTGTGATAAAGGCAATCCGGTATTGCGCGAGGTTGAACCGCAGCATTTTGTGGCCTGCTCCTGCGTAAAATAATTTATATTGAAAAAATTAATCGCCCTCTGAAAAGCTGATTTCAGGGGGCGGTTTCTTCTAATATTTGTTACTTTCGTCCAATTATATACTAATTTTGGACGAAAGGTTAAGGAGTTGGATGAATAGGGTCGGGTTTTCCCTTATCCTATTGGTGATTCCCTTATTTTATGGTATAATTTAAGAGAATGGAAGGAGGAGTAAGGGAATGAGAAGCTTTAACTACTCAATAATTAGAGAACAAAAATGGGATTCAGAAATTTTGAGCTTGATAGCTGCAATTTATAAAGAGGCAGGTAAACAGGAGCTTTTTGTAAAGCAACGGCCGGAAGAGCTTAATAAGCTGGTAGAAATAGCAAAAATTCAAAGTACGGAAGCGTCTAATGCGATTGAGGGCATTGTTACGACTAGCACTAGAATACGTGAGCTTGTAAACGATAAAACAACACCGAGAAATCGTGATGAGCAGGAAATTGCCGGCTATCGTGATGTATTAAATATAATACATGAGAATTTCGATGTTATCCCCATCTCTAAAAACTATATTTTACAGCTTCATAAAATTTTGTACAACCATATGAATAACCAATTTGCAGGAAGAACAAAAAGCGTACAAAATTACATCAGTGCTACGTATCCGGATGGTAGTACTAAGATTTTATTTACGCCGCTTGCTCCTTACGAAACACCGGAAGCGCTTGAGCGTATATGTGAAGAATATAATATGGTTATAGGCAATTTGGAGCTAGAGCCTCTTATCGCTATACCTGTTTTTATTCATGATTTTTTATGCATTCATCCCTTTAATGATGGCAATGGAAGAATGAGCCGTTTGCTTACAACCTTACTTTTGTATAGAAGTGGTTTTTATGTTGGAAAATATATTTCTTTGGAAGCTAAAATTGCTAAGAATAAGGATTTATATTATGAAGCTTTGGCTGATTCGCAAGTAGGCTGGCATGAGGGTAAGGAAGATGCTATACCATTTGTAAAATATATTTTGGGGACAATTCTTGCTGCTTATAAAGACTTTGAAGAACGTATGACTATCATTGAGCCTAAGCTTTCTGCGCTGGAAATGGTACGTAGAGCAAGTGAAAATAAAATCGGACGCTTTAATAAGCAGGATATTCGTGAGCTTTGTTCTACGCTTAGCGACAGCTCTATTGAAGCTGCTCTACGTAAGCTGGTGCTTTCCGGTGAATTGCAAAAAGAAGGCAAGGGGAAAAGCACTTGCTATTTTAGAGTTAAATAGGGTTATATCTGAACCGCCCTCTGAAAAGTTAATTTCAAGGGGCGGTTGTTATTATATTTGCTGGTTTCATCCAAATAGATGATGGTTTTGGACGAAAAGCAAATAGGCTGGATGAAAGAAGAAAATAATAAATCATTTTACCCCTCTTTATCTTTTGCTCAAAAAGTGCTATAATAAACATCAAATTGAATCGACCCCTGATAACACGATGAACAAGCAAGTAGGCTTAAGGCTGTGTTTAAGAGAGCGAAGTCACCGGCTGTAAGCTTCGCACACAAAATTATGCCGAAGTTCCCTTGGGAGTGTCCTGCCTGAAGGCCGCATGGCTGCGTAGGGTGGGCGTAAGGCTGCGTTAAAGCTTGCAAATGAAGGAACAAATTTGGGTGGTACCGCGAAATTTTTTCGCCCCTGTAAACTTTTATCAGTTTTGCAGGGGCGTTTTCTTATTTTTGGCTGACAGCTGATAAAGCATCATCTACTGCAGAAACAGCTTCTTGCACCAAAGGTATTAGCACGACCAACGATTTATCCAATTCGCATTAGCTCATGATAAATCGGGTCTTTGCGTCACGTTTCTTTGTATCTGATACTTTCTAAGCTGTCCAATGAAGAAAGGATGAAATCAATGAAAGAAAAATTAGAAGCATTAAAAGCTCAGGCTTTAGAAGAGCTTGCTGCCGTAACTTCTCTTGATGCGCTCAAGGACCTGCGCGTCAAATATCTGGGCAAAAAAGGCCCGATGACCGAAATCCTGCGCGGCATGGGCAAGCTGCCTGCCGAAGAGCGTCCGAAAATCGGCCAGATTGTTAATGAAATCAAGGCTGAGCTGGAAGGCAAAATCAACGAAGCAACCGAGGTGCTGGAGAAAAAGGCACTGGCTGACAAGCTCGCTAACGAGCAGGTTGATATTACTCTGCCTGGCCGCAAGCCGAAAGCAGGTCACCTGCATCCTGTAACACTGACCATGCGTGAGATTAAGAAAATCTTCATGCGTATGGGCTTTGATGTTTGCGACGGTCCGGAAATTGAGGATGTATACCACAACTTCACCGCACTGAACCTGCCTCCAGATCATCCGGCACTGGATATGCAGGATTCCTTCTATATCACCGAAAACTATCTGCTGCGCACCCAAACCTCCGGCGTGCAGGCACGTACTTTGGAAAGCAAGGAGCCTAACACTCCGATTCGCATGATTTGCCCCGGTACCGTTTACCGCTGCGACTACGACGCAACCCATTCCCCGATGTTCCATCAGGTAGAAGGTCTTGTTGTAGATAAAAATATCAGCCTGGCAGATTTGAAGGGCACTCTGGAGCTGTTCTGTAAGCAAATGTTTGGCGACGATGTTAAGGTGCGCCTGCGTCCTTCCTACTTCCCCTTCACCGAGCCTTCCGTTGAGGTTGACGTATCCTGCCCGATTTGCCATGCTAAGGGCGGCGGCTGCCATGTCTGCAAGGACAGCGGCTGGCTGGAAATCCTCGGTGCCGGTGTTGTACATCCCAACGTATTGCGCATGAGCGGTTATGATCCTGAGAAAATGACCGGTTTTGCCTTTGGTCTGGGCGTTGAACGTATCGCTATGCTGAAATACGGCATTGACGATTTGCGCCTGTTCTTCGAAAACGACCAACGCTTCATCAGTCAATTCAAATAAGGAGGATCAATCATGCTTGCATCTTTAGAATGGTTAAAACAATATGTAGATATTAACATCTCCGTTGCGGAGCTGTGCGATAAAATTACCCGTGTCGGCCTGGAGGTTGACACCGTTACACAACTGGGCAAGGGTCTGGAGGGTGTTATCACCGGTAAGGTTATGGAAATTCACCGTCATCCCGACAGCGACCACCTGTGGGTTTGCATGCTGGATTACGGCCAAGGCGGCGAGCCGGTGCAGATTCTTACCGGCGCGCAAAACGTACATCAATATGACATTGTGCCTGTTGCCGTAGTTGGCAGCGTACTGCCTCCGAGCGAGCGCAATCCGCAAGGCCTGAAGCTGAAAAAGGCTAAAATGCGCGGTCTTGATTCCTTCGGCATGCTGTGCAGTGCCGATGAGCTGGGGATTGAATCCAAGCTGCTGCTGCCGGAGCAAAGAAACGGCATCTTCATTCTGCCGGAAAACACTCCGATTGGCGTAGACATCAAAACCGTTTTAGGCTTGGATGATACCGTTATCGATATCGACCTGACCAGCAACCGTGCCGACTGCTTCAGCATTATCGGTCTGGCGCGTGAAATCAGCGCTATTACCGGCTGCCCGCTGAAAATGCCTGCTATGGACGTTAAGGAAGCTGCCGCTGGTAAGGCAAGCGATTATGTAAACGTAAAAATTGACGCACCGGAGCTGTGCTCCCGCTTTGCTACCCGTGTACTGAAGGACATCAAAATCATGCCTTCTCCCGAATGGATGCAGCGCCGTCTGCGTGCCTGCGGCGTGCGCCCCATCAGCAATGTAGTTGACGTTACCAACTATGTTATGCTGGAGCTAGGGCAGCCGATGCATGCTTATGATGCAGACAAGGTTGCAGGCCACACTCTGATTGTGCGCCGTGCAGAAGAATGCGAAAAGCTCGTTACCCTCGACGGCAAGGAGCGCGAGCTGACCTCCGCTATGATTACCATCGGTGATGCCGAAAAGGCTGCCGGTCTTGGCGGTGTTATGGGCGGCCTCTTGACCGAGGTTACCGACGAAACCAAGAACGTTATTCTGGAGGCTGCTTCCTTCCACGGTCCTTCTATCCGCCGCACCTCCCGTGCGCTGGGCCTGCGCAGTGAAGCCAGCGGCCGTTTTGAGCGCGGCGTAGATACCATCCGCGACCATGATGCACTGAACCGTGCTGCTCATTTGCTGGAAGAAATGGGTGCCTGCGAAACCTTCAGCGGAATCGTGGAGGCTTATCCTGAGGAGCTGAAGCCGGCAATAATTACCACTACCGCAGCCAAGATTAACGGCCGCATCGGCGTAAACATTGCTGAGGACGAAATGGTTGCTATTCTTAGCAATTTGGGCTTCGGTGTAGAAGCAAAGGACGGTGAGCTGCTGATTACTGCTCCCACCTGGCGCCGTGACATCGACTGCGATGCCGATATCAGCGAAGAAATTGCGCGTATGCATGGCTATGATTTCATCGAAAGCCATCAGCCGGAGCTGACCATCACCCAAGGCAGTCAGTCTGTACTGGACGATGTTAAGGACGATGTACAGGATTACATGGTAGGCGCAGGCCTGAGCGAAATGATGACCTACAGCTTCATCAAGGCTAACGCTTACGATAAAATGCTGCTGGCAGCAGATGATGCACGCCGTAACTGCATCGAGCTGCTGAACCCGATTACCGACGCCTTCTCCGTAATGCGCACCACCATGGTTCCGAGCGCACTGCAGACTGCTTCCTTCAACCTGCGCAACCACAACAACAGTGTTGCCCTGTTTGAAATCGGCCGTATCTTCCTGCCGAAGGCACTGCCGCTGACCGAGGATCCCGCAGAGCGTCAGCTGCTGACCGCAGTACTGAGCGGCAGCCGCAAAGCACTCAACTGGTGCGATGATAAAGGCAACGTTGACTTCTATGATATGAAGGGCATCGTTGAAGGCCTGCTGGAAGCAATGCAGGTGAGCGATTACACCATGACTCGCAGCCAACAGCCGTACCTGCATCCGGGCAAGAGCTGTGACATCGTTGTCAATGGCGAGGTTATCGGCTCCTTTGGCGAGGTGCACCCGGTAGTTCAGGAAAACTTTGAGCTGGATCAGGTTACATATGTGCTGGAAATGGCCGTAGAGCCTTTGGTAGCAAGCGCAACCGCTGTACCGCAATACAAGCATCTGCCCAAGTTCCCGAGCATGAGCCGCGATATTGCCGTTGTTGTTCCGGCAGAGGTAACCAACGCCGAGCTGGAGCAGGTTATCCGTGCGCATGCAGGCGAGCTGTTGCAGGGTGTGCGTGTATTCGATATCTACACCGGCAAGCAGGTTGCTGCAGGCTGCAAATCCATGGCCTTCAACCTGACCTATCAGGCTGCAGACCGCACTCTGACCGACGCTGAGGTTGATGCTTCTATGAAGAAGGTAATCGCTGAGGTTGCCGAAGCATATAAGGCTAAGCTGAGAGATTAATTAAGATATAATTATTATGTATAAAAGGACTCGCTGCCGCATTTTAGCGGTGGCGGGGCTTTTGTATTGGTACAAAAATTCCGTTGTTAAAATATCTGCTTTACAAATTCCTATCAATGTACTATGATAATAATGAGGTCCAATATTTTTTATTGAGGGGGTTTTCTTATGTACAAATTATGGAATATGTTAGCAGAAATGAAATCAGATGCTTATGAATGGGTGGAGCTTTCTCACTCTATGAACAATGACAGCCCGGTGTGGAGCGGTATTCCCGCAGGCTCGGTGGAGGTTAGCAAGACAGTTTTCGATTGGGGCAACCCGATGCTGGAATGTTTGATTCAAACCTTTAAATTTCCCGGCCAATACGGCACACACATTGACTTTCCCGGTCACTTTGTCAAGAATATGCCTTTGTCCGAGGCGTTTGGCGCGCAGCAGATGCTGTTCCCCTTGTGCGTGATTGATATCACCGCTAAGGTAGCGGAGGATGTTCATTACGCCGTAACGGTGGAAGACATCAAGGCTTATGAAGCGGAATACGGACCGATTCCCGACGGCGCCTTTGTGGCACTGCGCACCGACTGGTATAAAAATTGGCCGGATATGGATAAGCTGAGCGGTATTGCTGACGACGGCAGCGAAAACTTCCCCGGCTGGTCTTTGCCGGCGCTGCAATATATTTATGAAGAGCGCAACGCTGCAGCCAACGGCCACGAAACATTGGACACCGATGCTTCGGCAGAGGCTGCCAAGGCAGGAGATTTGGCGTGCGAGCGCTATGTGCTGGGCAAGGGCAAGCTGCAGATTGAAGTGCTGCAGAACCTGGACCGCGTGGCACCTGCGGGAGCATTACTTGTTGCTGCCTGGCCGCGTATTGAAGGAGCGACCGGCCTGCCTGCGCGCGTCTTGGCGATTACTCCGAAAAAATAATAAATTTACAAGTGTTAAACTGACAGATTAAGAAAGAAGCGTACATACGGAGTGTGAGTATGTACGCTTTTTTATTGGCGTGAAAAGTAATAGAAAGTAGTAATCTTTATTGATTTTGCTAAAAAGAAGAGTGATAAGGGTGTCTAAAAAGTAAAATTAGTTTTATATAAGAATTATGAAATTTTAATCGGATGAACTCTTCTTTAATCGAATTAAGAAATAAAGAAAGGTAAGAGTATAAAATAAACTTAACAAAAAATAAAAGGGAGAATTTAAATTATCGGTTTAAGTCAATAGGTCATACATAAAATTTTCTGTATATTTACTTGCAATGTTGATAATGAATGTGCTATAATGAATTTAGGTAAACTTCAAAATTAGATGCCTTGACTAATTTTGTTGTATTTATTAAAATTTAATGAAAAAAAGGGTTACTTATGAAAAAGATGTTGGCAAAAGCTGTAGCACTTAGCTTAGTATTGGGTGGCGTTGGTTTTGTTGCAAATGATGCATTGGCTGCTAGTAACGCTGAATTAGAGCAAAAAATCAACCAAGAAAGAAATGCGCGTATGGTTGCTGATATAAACTTGGGTGACCAGATTACCAAAGAAAAAAATGCACGCGAAGAAGCTGACAACAAACTGAGCGAAGCAATTAAAACTGAAGAAAAAGCTCGTAAATATGACAGCTTAATCTTAGATGATAAGATTACCCAAGAGAAAAATGCACGCATTGATGCTGATAAAGCAGAAGCAGCAGCTCATGAAGATGCTGACAATGCACTGAGAACAGACCTTAATCAAAAAACTATTGACAGAGTAGATGCAGATAATCGTTTGCAAACTGCAATCGATCAAAAAGCTGACAAGACCACTGTAGCAGAAAACACTGCAGCAATTGAGTCTAACAAAGCTGCAATCGCTCAAGAGAAAAAAGATCGTGACCATGCAGACCAAAAACTGCAAGATCAGATCACTATCAACAAAGGTCAAATCGAAAACGAAGCAACCAACCGTGCTAATGAAGACAAACGCATCGAAGCTAAATTTGACGGCGAAGTATCCCGTCTGGATGGCAGAATCGATAAACTGAATGATAACGTACAAAAGGTTGGCGCTATGGCTGCTGCTATCGCAAACCTGCACACCATGGGTTACGATCCGGAAGCTCCGACCGAAATCGCTGTAGGCGTTGGCCAATACCGCGACAAGACCGGTCTGGCTCTGGGTGCATTCCACTATCCTAACCGCGACTTCATGCTGAGCTTCAACGTATCCACCGCTGGTGACGAATTCATGGGCGGCATTGGTGCAACTTGGAGATTCGGCCGTAAATCTCCGGAAGAACTGCGTCAAGCTGAAGCTGAAAAAGCTGCAAAAGCAAAACTGGCTAAAGCAGAAGCTGCTAAAAAAGCTGCAAAAGACGCTCGCGTAGCTGCTCAACAAAAGAGACATGCAGAAATGCTGGCTGCTCGCACCGGTAAATAATTAATTTTAAAGAATTAATTTAAAATCCACTAATCATCAAGAGGGCAAGGGTGACTTTGCCCTCTTTTTGTTATATAATGGATATAATAAAACTGTTGATTATGCGAGGTGCAAAAAATGCGTTACATTAAGCTTTTGATAATGCTGATATTATTGAGTATTGCTGCCGTAGGCAACTGCCAGAACCTGCAGAAGGCAGGCGAAACCGATGTCGGTACACTTTATGTGAATGTTGATTCGGTGCAGAGCCTGAGCAAAAGCGGGCAGCTGTATCTGGCTGTGTTTGCGGAGGAGCAGTTCACAGACGCTGAATTTTTAAAGTCACTGCGCGAGGAGGAATCGCTGCAGAATGCTGTAAGTGCCATGTATTTATATCTTTTTAATAACAATGGTACGGAATATACTGTAGCGGCACATTATATAATTGATAAAGACGGCAAAGTGTGCCTTGATATGGGCGGTGAAACAGCAGTGCAGCAAACAAAGGGCAAAAAGGAAATGCTTAATGTATATACCAAGGCCTTGGATGCATTAAACAAAAAGGCACAGCAGAGTAAATGGCTGCGCAAATAAAAGCCTGCCGCAGAACCCGGACTGCGTGGCACCTGCGGGAGCATTGCTTGTTGCGGTTGAGCGTTCGTGCCGGAGATAAATGAAAAAATTTTATACACTTTAAACTGACAGATTAAGAAAGAAGCGTACATACGACTTGCAAGTATGTACGCTTTTTTATGTGCGTGATATAATAAATATATCAGCAAACGAAGCTGCTGATTTATAAAAGAAAAGGGAAGTAAGATACACATGCGTAAATTAAAGTTTGTTTTTCAGATTATTATAGCCTTTATCGTGGCGCTGGCTGCGTACAGCGGTTTTTATCAGCCAAACGCCGAAAGCGTGCGTGCGGCGGTAAAAAATAACCTGCCGCAGAGCATGCAGCAAAAGCAGGATGGCGGCATAGCGCAGGGCAGACTGCGCATCAGCGTACTGGATGTGGGGCAGGCAGATGCGATTTTGCTGCAGGACGGCAAGCGTAATATCATGATTGACGTGGGCAACGACGTTAAGGACAAGGTTGGCAACAGCGGCGGCAGGCAGGCGCTGATTAAGGCGCTGGATAAGGCCGGCGTCAGCAGGATTAAGACTGTTTTCGTGACGCACCATCACCGTGACCATATGGGCAATATCATGTATGTGCGCGGTAAATACGGTGTCAGCAATATTTATGACAGCGGTTATGTGAACAACGGCTACAAAGCTTCTGTGGCGTTGAACAGTGATTTGCGCGCCGGCAGGTATAACGGACAGGCGCTGAAGGCCGGGGATACGATTAAAATTGACAAAAATTATTATATCGAGGTGCTGGCACCGGGAGACTTCCTCAGCAAAAAGGACCTGAAGAATATGAATAACACCAGCCTGGTGCTGATGCTGCATTATGGCAGCTTTAAGATGCTGCTGACGGGTGATGCGGAGGCGCCGGTAGAGGATGCGCTGCAGCAAAAATACGGTACTGCGCTGCAGGCGGACGTGCTTAAGGTGGGCCATCACGGCAGCAAGACATCGTCCTATTGGCCGTTCATCAGCAAGGTTAAGCCTAAGTATGCGCTTATCAGCTGCGGTGATTTTTCGATTTACAAGCATCCGAACAAGAACGTGGTGGGCAGCTTAACGCATCTTGGCGCGAAGGTGCTGACGACGCATGATCACGGTACGCTGACGGTGACAACGGATGGCAAGAGCTTTGATGTGCTGACGGAGCGGTAGGCGGTTGCCTAAGGAGAAGATGTGGGGTAGAATAGGGAATAGAAAGAAGAAGCGGAGGTTGTAATGATGATTAAAAACAACAAAAACAACAAAAACAACAGAAATAATGCAAGTAACGGTAGTAACAATAATAATCACACTGTCAATAAATTTACGAAAGGTAATGATACTAACGTAAATAAGAAGAATAATGCTAACAATAAGTTTACTCCGAGTCATGAAAGTGAAAAATCTAATAAAACGAGTAAAGAAAAACTGACAATATTAATAGATTTTAAGAAGAATAAGGGACTAAAAAAACCTAACAAAGAAATGCAAGGTGTATTTCAAGAAAATATTTATTCCCTGATAAAAGAAAAGGGGTTTAGTTCAGAGACTGTAAAGTTTATTATTGATGGGTACATGTTTAATAGTGTTGATGCTGTTGAAAAATATTTTGCTTCATCGCAATCTGCCAAATATGAAATGCAGGCTTTAATTAAATATATCAAGGCTGATGCCCTAAATGCCCAAATAGGTTTTAAGATTCTTGTCGCATTTATGGGCAAGTATTGTGATTATAATAAACCTGTAGCAAAACTTCTTATGCCTGAAATTATCAAAGCAATAAATGTCATGGCATTTAGTCGCGAAGATAAGAATAAGCTTAACAAAGGTAATGCTGCTGTTTTTAAGTCAAATTGCTTTGATTTAGTTTTAACTGGTGCTAATGAATTATCTTCACTCGATACTGAATCATTGGATGCAAATGATATTACAATATTTAAAGAGGTAATGGAACCTGTAATAGCTTATTATAGGGAATCACAGAATAAAAACGATAATATTAAGGCTGAGAAAATCATGAGATGGCTTGGGATACCGGTTGAAGAAAATAAAGAGGCGTCAACGTGTATTACTGAACCTGTTGCGCAAAAGCAACCAGATGAGCCTGCAGATAAAACTGTTACTGTACAAAACAATGAGGATAAACCATTTCTTCAAAATAAATCAATTGAGGAAATTTACTCACTTTTAAAGAATTTAGATAATTCCTTGAGCGAATTACAGGGACAAAATACTAAGGTTTTAGCAGAATGTAGCAGTTATCAAAATGAGATAGAAGCACTTAAGTCAAAAATTCAGAAGCAGGAGAATGCTTTAAGCAGTAAAGAAGAAATCTGCAATACCTTGAATAGTAATCTCAGTGTTTTGAAAGCTGAACTGGCACAGCAGAAATTAGCTAATGTGGAGTTAACAGAAAAATATAATAAGCTGGAAACAGAGTATAGCAAGCTTAATGAACTGTATAATATACAGGAAATTGAAGCAAATAAAAAACATCGTGAGTTTATTGTAAAATTAGGTAACAGCTTAAAGCTTTCCCATGAAGATTATGAAATGATATTACAGATGAAGAATGGTGAAAGCAAGGCTTCACAACTGCAGGAGACTGTTCAGGAGATTTTTGATATATTGAAAAAATATGATGTTAAAATAGGTGGCTAATATGAGTAATAATTTAAAAATTTCATTTGGCATTGATTTCGGAACAACAAAAAGTGGTGTAGCGTTCTACATACATGACAATGGTAAATTAGTACGCTGCGGTGATCTGGACGGAGCACCATTAACGTCTTCTGTTGCCATCAACAGAAGCACTGGAGAAGTAGTTGTAGGTTCTGCTGCTAAGACAAAAAGAATAGAGTGGGGAGAGCAGGCCAGCTATATACATTCAGTAAAAATGAATATGGATAATAAGAATTGGTATATTGAAGTTTGCGGTGTGAAGAAATACGTGGAAGATATAGCTTCTGAAGTATTTTTAGCTTTGAAAAGAGAGGCAATGAGTCAATATAATTATGATATTGACAGTGCAATTGTTGCTATTCCTGTAGGATTTTCACCTGAAAAGCGTGAAAAAATCAGACAAGCAGCCAGAAAAGCAGGAATAGAAATTAAAACCTTTATCAGCGAGCCTACAGCAGCTTTTTTTGCTAATTATAAGGAACTGAAAAACGCTGAAACTGTAGCTGTCTTTGATTGGGGCGGAGGAACCCTGGATGTCTGTGTCTTGAGAAATGACCATGGTAAAGTAGCAGAGCTTGCCAGCAAAAGTCTTGCTCTTGCTGGTGACAATATAGATGAAAAGCTGGCTAAGATGATTCATAAGAATGTTGTTCCCGATGTCAGATTTGAAGATATACCGGAAATAGACAGGATACACATTTTGGACAGAGCTGAAAGAACCAAATGTCTTTTCTTAAGTAAAAATGAGGCACAATGTCGTGTGCCAAGGTACATTTCTGATGATATAACTGTTTCGGAATTTATAAAATATGGTACTTTCAGTGCGTTGATTGAACCGGAGATAAAAGAGGCACTAAACTGCCTTAAAGAAACTATTGAAGAAAGTAAGCTGAACTTCACTAATATTGATAAAATTTTGCTTGTAGGCGGCAGCTGTAATTTAAGACCTTTGCAAGAGATTCTTGTCAAAGAATATGGTAAAGAGCTTGCAGAAAAAATCTTTTTCCCTGATGAGCCGGAATGGTGTGTTGCGGAAGGTGCTGCTATACTTGCAGATAAAGGCGGACGGTATTATACAAATCAGTCAGTAGGTGTTATTCTAGCTGATGGCAATTATTTTGAAATATTACCTAAAGATACGCCAATTGCTCAATGGAAAAATGAGGTTCGTTTTGCAGTTACTGATCAATCAGCAGAAGCAAGATTTATTTTTAGTGGCAGTGCGGATATAGATAAAATGTCTGAAAGATATAATTTGTTCAGAGTTGAAGCTTGTGGCTTTTTGCTTGAGCAGATTGTTCTTAATGCTATGATAGATAATGATTTGATATTCCGTGTGTCAGCATATAGTACATTTAAAAAAGCAATCAAATATGAAAACTGGTGGAAATATAGCAATTTAAAATATTATTATAAGATTTGACGAGAAGAGTGATATCATGAGTAAACCAGTGACAAACATAACTTTGAAAAGCAACGTTTATGTAGTCAGGAAGCTTAGACAGACAGACGATATAGATTATTTAAAATGCCTTTCTGATAAAGAGAGCCTTAGAAAGATTCAAGCTCGTAATTCTACTTATCGCTTGACATCATATCAACGAAAGCTGCTTGACAGCGTTGACTGTTTATATAACAGAGAGGAAGGTGTACTTTGGGGTCCGTATAAGCTTCCTGATGGTAGAGTAAAAGTTGTATGCAGATGCACTAAGCTTCACTGCAAGTACTTGCTGACGAGTTGCAGAAGGTATGAAACTAAGGAAAGCATAGAGAAAGAAATTGCTTTGCGACAAGAATTAAGACAGCAGGGTAGTATGACAAAAGAAATCCACGGAGAAGCCATTGATAGAACTGAATCCAAGGATGTTCCTGCTATTTCTGCAACTTCAGAACCTCCGAAAGGAACGGAACCCACAACTACTCCAGAACCTCCGGAAGGAATGGAATCCACAACTACTACAGAACCTCTGAAAGGAACGGAATCCACAACTACTACAGAACCTCTGAAAGGAACGGAATCCACAACTACTACAGAACCTCTGAAAGGAAC
>ULUA01091926.1_pt1 | contig 24051 bp, 18 predicted proteins | sample 1958081 | NCBI WGS metagenome assembly ULUA01 (sample SAMEA4835748, study PRJEB28245) | human gut metagenome | biome: gut microbiome; material: fecal sample | place: Denmark | collected 2008
CGTCCGATGGCGATTCTGCCGACGTATTCGTTATAGTCGATGGATGATACAAGCACCTGGAGCTCGCCGTCGGGGTCGCCCTCGGGAGCCGGGATATGCTCGAGTATCTTATTGAAAAGCGGCTTGAAGTCTGTGCCCATCTGGTCGGGGTCGTAGGAGGAAAGTCCCAGTCTGCCGGAGCAGAAAATTACAGGGCTGTCGATCTGCTCCTCGGAAGCGTCAAGATCGAGCAGAAGCTCGAGCACCTCGTCTACGACTTCCTTATTGCGGGCGTCGGGACGGTCGGTCTTGTTGACAACGACGATGATCTTGTGACCAAGCTCCAGAGCCTTCTGGAGCACGAATCTCGTCTGCGGCATTGTTCCTTCGAAGGAATCTACCAGCAGAAGAACGCCGTTTACCATCTTGAGGATACGCTCTACCTCGCCGGAGAAGTCAGCGTGGCCGGGGGTGTCGACGATATTGATTTTTACGCCGTTGTACATGCAGGAAGTGTTCTTCGCAAGAATTGTGATTCCGCGCTCGCGCTCGATGGCGTTGTTATCCATTACGCGGTCGCTTACTACCTGATTCTCGCGGAATGCGCCGCCCTGCTTGAGCATTTCGTCGACCAGGGTAGTCTTGCCGTGGTCAACGTGGGCGATTATTGCAATGTTACGTAAGTCATTTCTTACCAATTAATTCACGATCCTTCACATTAAAATTTTACATCGTTTTTTATTATACTACTTTTTTTTCCACCTTACAAGGGACTTGAGAAAAAAACGTTGTTTTAATTATAATTACCGATGTCAGCGCATGGTTTTTGTGTAATTTCACAAGAAACAGGACTTCATTTTTACCTGAAGCCCTGTTCCGTGGGTCTACTTAAACAATCTGCGCATTTTTTCAGAAATCGCCCTGCGCCTTTCCTGCTCCGCCGCCTCGTCAATCTCGTAGCCTCCGGGGACTTCCCTCAGTATGCTTCCCTCGTGAACCCCCTGCGGAAGCTCGCTCAGCGGTATATCCTTCCGGGCGTCTCCGGAATACACTACGGCGAAATCTTCCTCTATCCTGTCAACGACTATCATGCGGCTTCCTCCGTATCCTGCCGGAAATCTCCGGTTTGCTGGTCGGTGTAAATTCTGAAGTTCTCGCCGTCGCAGGTAAACACTATGTTTCCATTGTCCATCGTTGTGTAGATCGCGCAGCCATGCGAAAGCAGGCGGTTGACTACCTCCGTCTTCGGGTGTCCGTAGGAGTTCCCCTCGCCGACCTCTATCACGGCATACTCGGGGCTTACCGCCTCGATAAACGCCGGCGTGCTCGACGATGTACTGCCGTGATGTCCGACCTTCAGCACGTCGCTTCTGATGTACTCGCCGCTGTTGAGAATGTCGCTTTCCGCGGCGCGTTCGATGTCCCCGGTGAACAGGAACGACTTGTTTCCGTGCACCAGACGGCAGGTTATGGAGTAATTGTTCAGATTAGTATAATCATCATGCACCGGAGCCAGGAACTCCAGCACGGCGCCGTTTCCGAGGTCGAGCGTCCTTCCCAGCCTGGAATACTCCGCGGTAATACCGCGGCTGTCTATCGTGTCAAGCATGTCCTCGAAATTCTGGGTCATGGGCAGAAGATACGACGGAACCTCCGGCATGATGACGGTTCCGACCTTGAATTCCTTCATGATATCCGCCATGCCGCCGATGTGGTCTTCGTGCGGGTGGGTAGCTATGATGTAATCAAGCTTTCGTATTCCCTGATTTTTCAGATAATTCTTGACGCGTTCGGAATGTATGTTTTCGCCGCAGTCAATAAGCACCGTTTTATCACCGGAAACTATCAGCTCGCAGTCGCCCTGTTCGACATCTATAAAATGCACTGCTATCTCGCCGTCTGCGACAGTGACTGCGTTCGACTTGCCGTTCAGCCAGGATATTATATCGTCTGCGGACGGGATAAAATCAAACTTGAATATTACATCGTTGGCGTATATCACCAGCGAAAACAGCATGAAAACCGCGAAAACTACCAGTATGATCTTAGCCGCGGGGTTTTCCCGCATGCTTTTTTGTCTGCGCTGTTTTCCTGCCATTCGGTTTCCCCCTCTCGCGGTCGTTAGTTGCGTTGTGTCCGGAACTGCGGTACTGCTGCTTCGGGGCGCTCTGCTGGCTGCGTGCGCCGGGCTTCCTTCTTTCGGAGCTTCCGCCGCGCTGCGCCGCTCTCTGCGGCGACGGAGCTATCAGGCAGTCCTTGCCGGTTCCGATGAGATCCCTGCGCTTCGCCATGATGAGCGCCTTTTCAACTATGTCGTGATTTTCCGGCTTGAAATACTGGAGCAGAGCGCGCTGCATGCGTTTCTCCTCCGGAGTCCTCGGAACAAACACCGGCTCCATCGTGTACGGATTCAGCCCCGTCCAGAACATTGCCGTGGAAATAGTTCCCGGTGTGGGGTAGAAATCCTGCACCTGCTCGGGGCGGATATTGTGCTTTTTAAGGAACACCGCAAGTTCCACCGCTTCTTCAAGCGTACAGCCCGGGTGGCTCGACATCAGATACGGTACAAGGTACTGCTCCTTGCCGCACTTTTTCGTGGCTGCGTAGAACCGCTTTTCAAACTCCTCGTAAACCTCGATATGCGGCTTTCCCATCAGGTCGAGTACCTTATTGCTGGCATGCTCCGGAGCTACCTTGAGCTGACCGCTGACATGATACTGCACCAGCTCGTCCAGGAAGTCGTTGTTCTTGTCCTGGAGCATGTAATCGTAGCGGATTCCCGAACGAATGAATATCTTCTTCACTTTTTTGATGGAGCGCAGGCGACGCAGCAGCCTGATATAGTCGCTGTGGTCGGCGATGAGGTTCTTGCACGGCGTGGGAGCCAGGCACTTTTTCCCCTTGCACATGCCGTATTTCTCCTGCTTCTCGCAGGAAGGGTGCCGGAAATTCGCGGTAGGGCCTCCGACGTCGTGGATATATCCCTTGAAACGCGGATTCTCAGAGAGCTTCACGGCTTCCTCGTAAACGGAATCCTCGCTGCGGGTCTGCACTTTTCTTCCCTGGTGCAGGGCGATGGAACAGAAGTTGCAGAATCCGAAACAGCCGCGGTTGTGTGTTATCGAGAACTCCACCTCCTGGATAGCCGGAACTCCGCCCTCCTTCTCATACATCGGGTGGTACATGCGCATGTACGGCAGCTCGTAGGTATAGTCGAACTCCGCCTGCGTTACGCTGCGCTGCGGGGGATTCTGCACCAGCATCATGTTTCCGTGGCGCTGTACTATCGTCCTGCCGTACACCTCGTCCTGCTCGTCGTACTGCTTGCGGCAGGATTTCGCGTACGCTTTCTTGTTATCGCGGACTATCTCGAAGCTGTCGCACTGCACCGCGCCTATCGGAGTGTTCTCCGGCTCAGTGAGGTAGCATATGCCGCGCAGGTCGTGCATGTCCTTCAAGTGAAGCCCCGCCTTAAAATTGTTCAGCATCTGGGTCAGCGTGACCTCACCCATGCCGTACATCAGGTAATCCGCTCCGGTGCTCACCAGAACCGACGGCATTACGCTGTCGCTCCAGTAATCGTAATGCGCGAAACGGCGCAGCGAAGCCTCCAGGCCGCCTATGGATATTTCAACGTCCGGGTAAAGCCGCTTCAGATTCTGGCAATAGACCGTGAGCGCCCTGTCGGGACGCCTGCCGCCCTTTCCTCCCGGGGAATACGCGTCGTCGAAACGCTTTTTCAGCGCAACTGTGTAGTTCGACACCATGCTGTCGATGTTGCCTCCGCTCACCATGAAGCAGTACTTCGGCTTCCCAAGCTTCATGTAATCGGCGTCGCACAGCGGCTGCGCGATAACTCCGACCGTGAACCCCGCCGCTTCGATCATTCGCGAGATTATCGCAATTCCGAAGGTCGGGTGGTCGATGTAAGCGTCACCGGTGAAGCAGATAAAATCAAGCTGCTCTATTCCTCGTTCTTCCATATCCTGTCTGCTTACAGGCAAAAACGGCATTTTAATTCCCTCACTTTATCTTTGCTGGAGTTTCCTCTCAGCCCATTCCTGTTTTGTCATCAGAACCTGACGGGGCTTGCTGCCCTCGAGAGGTCCGACTATTCCCATTTCTTCCATTATATCGACAAGCCGCGCGGCTCTTCCATAGCCCAGCTTGAGCCGTCTTTGCAGCGATGATGTGCTGCAAGTTCCGGATTCCACAACGAAATCTATCGCATCCTCCAGGCGCTCGTCGCTTGTGTCTATATCGCCGCTGTCTGAATTCCCGGAGGACTTGCCGTCCTGCGCGGAAGCCACCATCTCAGTCTGGCGCTCGACCTCTTCCATGACAAGCTCGTCGTATTCAGCCTGGAAGGTCTGCTTGATGAACTCCACAACGCGCTCGACTTCCTTATCGGAAACGAAGCAGCCCTGCACTCTGACCGGTTTCGGAAGTCCCACGGGCATGTACAGCATATCGCCGTTTCCAAGGAGCTTCTCCGCGCCGCTTACGTCAAGTATGACGCGGCTGTCCGTCTGGGAAGCCACCATCAGCGCGATACGGCTCGGGATATTCGCCTTTATCAGACCGGTCACGACGTTGACCGTCGGGCGCTGGGTCGCGATAACAAGATGCATTCCGGCGGCTCTTGCCATCTGGGCAAGGCGCACTATGCTGTCCTCGACGTCCTTCGGGGAAGCCATCATCAGGTCTGCCAGCTCGTCAATGAATATTACTATGTGCGACATCTTCATGAGCCCGCTGTCCGGGTCCTTTGCAAGCTCGTTAAAGCCGGTGAAGTCGCGCACGTTGTTGTCGGAGAACTGCTTGTAGCGGTTCAGCATTTCGTTTACCGCCCATGCCAGCGCGCCCGCCGCCTTCTTCGGGTCGGTGACTACCGGGATAAGCAGGTGCGGGATTCCGTTGTACATCATGAACTCCACCTTTTTCGGGTCGACCATTATCAGGCGCACGTCCTGCGGGGTGGATTTCATCAGGATACTCATAATGATGGAATTTACGCACACCGATTTACCCGAACCGGTGGTTCCCGCAATGAGCAGGTGCGGCATTTTCGCGATGTTGCATGTCACCATTGCGCCGCTGATATCCTTGCCGAGAACGGTTTCGAGCTTCTTGTCGAAGCTCTTTTTGAACTCCGTGGTATCAACCAGTTCGCGGAAGAATACGGTGTCCCGCGCCTTGTTCGGAACCTCTATTCCCACCGCCGACTTATTCGGGATAGGCGCTTCAATACGCACCCCGGCGGAGGCAAGATTCAGCGCGATATCGTCCTGCAGGCCCGTGATTTTGGATATCTTTACTCCCGGCGCAGGCTGAAGCTCGTAACGTGTAACGGAAGGTCCGCGGCTCACGCCTACAAGTTTGGTCTGAACTCCGAAGCTCTGGAGCGCTTCCACCAGCTTCCTGGAGTTGCGGTCGATCTCATTGTCGATGTCAGCCTGAGTCAGTTTCTTCTGAACCGGATTCAGCAGATTCACCGGAGGAAGCGTGTAAACATCGCTGAATTTCAGTTCCTCCGGAGCCGGCTTTTTAAGCGGCATTGCGGGACGTTCCGGCGCTGGCGCGGCGGGAGGCGTTACGGGTCTGTCCGGGCGCGGAACTTCCAATATCTCAGGCTTTACCGGATTCTCAGGGCGCTCAGGCTCGGCGGCCTTCGGCGCGGAGGTTTCCGGAGCTGCGGCGCCCTTCTGCGGCTGCGATTCTGTTTCCGGCTCGTCGGCAACATCGTCGAGGTCGAACGGAAGCTCGCTTTCCTCGGAGCTTGTTATCGAATTCTCCGGGAGATCCTGAATGCTGCTCACCGGAGCGTTCTCCGGATTTTCCTCCTTGAAACGGTGCAGCGCGTCTATTATCGGAACAAGCTCCGCGTCCTCGTCCTCGAGAGGATCCTTCTCGGAGCGCTCAGCTTCTTCAAGAACCGCGCGGTTCTTCTGCATTATGTAGTCCTTTATCTCCGCCATGTAGTCCACGCTGTCCTCGTGCTGCTCCTCAAGGAGCTGCTCCGTTTCGGCGGGATCAGGCTCGGCGGGAAGCTCGGGTTCGGCGGGCTTCACCGGATCGGGTCGCGGGACCTCGATTATATGCGGCTTTTCAGAGGATTCAGGCTCAGTATGCGCCGACGTATCCTCGACTATCGGCTCCGGCTCTTGCTCCTCCGGGTCGGAAACGCTGAACACGGCACGGCTCAGCTCGGCTACGGAGCGCTTCTCCTGCTGCTCCGCGTCTATCTCCGCCTGTATTTTCTCTATTTCGTCCTGCTGCATGTGGAGCTCCTCCGCGGCTATGCGGTTCTCCTCGCGTATGCGGTTGTGGTGCTCGACCGCCTTATCCTTCGCATTGCGGACTGGCTTCACCATGCGGTCGGTGAAGTCCGCAACCGTGATCCCGGTGCAGAGAAGCACGCAGACCAGGATCAGAATTATAATTAGTATCGTAGCTCCCAGCCTGCCCAGCAGAAGCAGCAAGCCGCCGACGAACAGCGCAAACACGCCGCCTCCGCGGAACTCCTTGCCGTCCTTGTAGAGATTCGCGATCACTTCGCCGAAATTCTCGCCCGGAACAGCTCCGACGGAGAAAATCTGCACCGCCGCGCACAGCAGGAGAATGCCTCCAACGCATTTGAGCACGTCCATGCCGAGCTTGTGACCTTCCTTGAACGCGGAAAGACGTATCGCAACAAAAATAAGAAGGGGTCCGACCAGGAAAGCGGAGTAACCGAACAGTCCATGCATTATGTCGAAGAATCCGCGCCAGCCCTCGCCTTCCCCGGCGGGAATAACCGCGGCGAGCGTCAGGACGATCCCGACTGCGAACATTATCACCGTTGCGATGTGACGGCGGCGCATGCTGGCTTTCAGAGCCTCCTCGCGGAGCCTGAGCTGCTCAGCCTCGAGAGCCTTCTTTGATGGTCTTGAGCGCCCGGTGCTGCCCTTCGAGGAACCGGAGCGCGGTCTTGTTGTCTTATTCTCAGCCATTTTATCCGACTTCCTTTACGTGATTTCAGCCCATTATGAGGGAATGGAGCGTGTTTCCGGAAATGTGCTCCCACAGACCCGCTGCCACGCAGACTGCGCCCAGAACGGCGGTGTAAACTCCGAATATCTTGTACCTGTCCTTCCTGACGAGCCAGCTGACAAGCTTTATCGAGAGAATTCCAACGACCGCAGCGATGACGAATCCTATTCCGAGAGCGACCCAATCGAGCTCCATGTCAGAATGCAGCGCGTCGCCGAGTTCCAGGACGCTGCCGCCGAGTATCGCGGGGATACCGAGGATAAACGCGAACGTAACCGCAGTCTCCTTTTCAAGACCGGAAAGCAGTCCGCCCGCCGTTGTGGAGCCGCTCCGGGAAACACCCGGGAACAGCGCGACGACCTGGAAAAGCCCGACCGTAACCGCGTCTTTGACGGTCATCTGCTCCGCTGTGCGCGTGCCGTGGCCGAATCTGTCCGAAAGGAACAGAATCAGCGAAGTAAACAGGAATGCGGCTCCCTCGAACACTATGTCTCCATCGCCCTGCCTTCCGGTGAAGAATCCCTCAACCAGGTAAAACGGAACCAGAATCACCGTCGCAATAATCACCATGAACATCATGCGGCGGTTTCCGTTCATGTTCTTCCATGAGAATTTCCCCGTGAAGATGTCGCCTATAGTAAGGAAAAATTCCTTTATCATGCCCCATATCGTGCCCCAGAAGGCTACGAAAACCGCTGCAAGCGTTCCGAGATGGAGCACCAGCGAAAGCACGAGCGCCGCTTCCCCGTTGACTCCGGTCACATGCTGAACTACCGACAGATGTCCCGAGCTTGAAACCGGCAGGAATTCTGTCAGTCCCTGCACCACCGCCTGAATAATTACCGTAATTATGTCCATATTTTTCCCCTTATGTATCGTTATGTATCCGCCCGGAGGCGGGTTATCTATCGCCGTGCCAGTCTGCGGAATTCAGTGCGCTCCTGCGGCTCTGTGTCTCGGCGGGTCTTAGCTGCACGAATGCGGTTTTCTGCGCAGAGGGCTTCAGCGGCTTTGTGTGCGCAGTGGTCTTTCCGGACTTTTCCGCTTTTTCTGATTTGGCGGACTTTTCTGCTTTGTCCGATTTCTTCCCCTTTGCGGAGGACTTCGCAGGCTTTTCAGTTTCTGCGGGCTTCCGCTTTTCAATGAGGGAGTACAGGCACTGCACCGCGTCGGATATCCCGCCGAGGTGGTCTATCAGCCCTTCCCTGACCGCTTCGCTGCCTTCAAGGACGGTTCCGATGTCCATTACAAGCTCGTCCTTTTCCATCAGCAGCTCACGGAAGCGCTCCGGCTTCATGCGGCTGTTTTCGGTCACAAACCGCGTTATCCTGTCCTGCATTTTCTGGAACCACGTCATTGTCTGCGGAACTCCGAGCACCATGCCGTTCGTGCGGACCGGGTGTATCGTCATCGTAGCCGACGGAACTATAAAGCTCACGTCAGTGCTGACCGCCAGTGGTACTCCTATAGAATGCCCGCCGCCGAGCACTATCGAAACCGACGGCTTCGACATTCCCGCTATCATCTCCGCGATCGCAAGTCCCGCCTCCACATCACCGCCGACCGTGTTCAGCACCACCATCAGCCCTTCCACCGTGCTGTCCTGCTCTATTGCTGCGAGCGCCGGTATCAGGTGTTCGTACTTCGTGGTCTTGGTCTGGGGAGGGAGAAGGAAATGTCCCTCGATCTGCCCGATTATCGACAGACAGTGTATGTTATGCGGAGCGTTGACCGTCGCTATCATTCCGTTGTCGATCATCTGCTGGTTCTGCTCCTCAGTAAACGGAGCTTCATTCCTGTTTTCATCGCACATGCTGATTTTTCCTCCTGAAACAATTTTTTGTATATATTATTTCAGTTACACGTGAGATTATGCAGATATATCACATCAATAATAGTCATTGAGTGCGTACATATTTATTATAGCACAAATCTCTCTATAAATCAAATACTTTTTGGCACATTTTTTCGCCCCGGATATTTTTTCCGTACAACTCATCATATAAGCCCCCGAACAAGCATATATTGCTGTTGAAAGCAATACCTACGCACCCGTGAAGGAGGATACAATGGAAGAAATGAACAGAAAAGCTGACGCGGTGTTCATGACCGAGACCCTTTTCGACGGTCAGACCGAGCAGGGCGTTGAGCTTGACCATGTGCTGCCGGACTATTACCCGGAGATCTTCAGGATACTTAAATGCTGTCTGTCGCCGAGAGTGATCTCCGCTGCGGTATCAGGGAACAAGATAATGCTTGACGGAGTTGTGCTCATCAAAGTGCTGTACCTCGCTGAGAACAGCACCGCGCTGCACTGCGTCGAGCAGAGGTACACCTGGTCGAAAACGGTGGATATCGCCGGAAAAGCCGAAAACCTCTGCGGCGAACCCCGTATCACCGTAGTTCCCCGCACCGACTACTGCAACTGCCGCGCGGTCAGCAGCAGGAGGCTCGATATCCGCGGAGCGATCAGCTGCCGCATTACCGTCACCTGCCCTGCGAAATTCACCCTGCCCGCTCTGCCGGACGGCATGCAGGTGCTCACCCGGGAGGTTAGCTGCTGCACCGAGCCTATCTACGCCGACAAGCAGCTCGCCGTCCGCGAGGACATCGAGACCGGCGCTCCCGGGATCGACTACATAATAAGCTGCGACGCCGTTCCGCGCATCGACGATCTGCGTGTTATCGCGAACAAGGCGGTAGTCAAGGGGACGGTCAGCATAAGCGCGCTTTATGGAGTTCACACCGACGAGCACAGCGGCTGCGACGAACTCGAAAAAATGTCTGCGGATATCCCGGTCAGCCAGATACTGGATATGCCGGGGCTTTCCGACCAGCACTCCTGCACGCCGGAATTCATCGTCAGGAACTGCGAGCTTGTTCCCAAATCCGACAGCGGCGTAATTTCCTGCGAACTCAAGATGGAATGCCGGTGCAGCGCCGTCCAGACCTCCACCGTGGCGATTCCCTGCGACGCCTACTCGACGGAATACGAAACCGAGCTTACCACTGCCTCGCTTAAAATACCCACTGACCAGCGCCGCGCAGATTCCCAGACATCTGTGAAATCAACGGTGGCATGTGACGGCGGCGAAGTCGACTCTATCTGGGACTGCCGCGGCGAACTTTGCAGCGTGTCCTGCCGCCCTGACGGCGAAAATGGACTGCTCGTGACCGGGCAGGTCTGCATGACGGTGATTGGAAAATGCGCGGGCGGTACGCCGTTCGTCGCTGAGAAGCAGGAAGCCTTCGAGCATACGATACCCGCCGCGAACGTCACCCCGGACACCTCTGTAAACTGCCGCGCTTCGGTCAGCAACACCGGATTCGCTATCCGCTCGGACGGCAGCGTTGACGTCACGGTGCAGGCTGATATCTCCGCAGAGCTTACAGACTCAAGGCAGTTCAGCGTTATCAGCAGCGCGGCGGTTCATCAGGATAAGCCGAAGGAGCGCTCCGATGAATTCGCGCTCCGAATCTGCTACACCACCGGACACGAAAGCTGCTGGGACATCGCCAAACGCTGCGGCACCACGGTCGAAGCAGTCATGGAAGAAAACGAGATCTCCGACCGCAGCGCGGAGCTTTCCGGCATGGTCGTTATCCCGATAGTTTAAGGAGCGTGAAATATGGATCACTCAATTTATTCTGACATCGCACGCAGGACTGGCGGCAACATTTATCTCGGTATCGTAGGTCCGGTGCGTTCCGGCAAATCGACATTCATCACACGGCTGATGAACACCCTGGTTATCCCGAACATCGCCGACGATTTCCAGCGTGAGCGCGCAAACGACGAGCTCCCGCAGTCCTCCGCCGGCAAGACCATCATGACCACCGAGCCGAAATTCGTTCCCGAAAAGGCAGTCACTATCGTGCTTGACGGCGGCGTCAAGATGAACGTCCGGCTAATCGACTGCGTTGGGTACATAGTTCCGAGCGCCATCGGCTACATTGAGAACGAGGCTCCGCGCATGGTCATGACCCCCTGGTTTGAGGAGGAGATCCCGTTCAACATGGCGGCTGAGGTCGGCACGCGGAAGGTCATCACGGAGCATTCCACCATCGGTATAGTCGTCACCACCGACGGAAGCATTACCGATATCCCCCGCGAGGAGTACCAGCAGGCGGAGGAACGGATAGTCTCCGAACTGAAGGAGATCAACAAGCCGTTCGTTGTGATACTCAACTGCCAGAAGCCGGATTCCCCGGAAAGCCGCGCGCTTGCCGCCTCCATGCAGGAGAAATACTCCGCGCCGGTGATGGCGGTAAACTGCCTTGACCTCACCGAGGAACAGATAAAGGAGCTTCTCGGAATGGTTCTTTTGCAGTTCCCAGTCAGCGAGATACGCGTCAGAATGCCGAAATGGATCACAGCGCTCGACCGCGACCACTGGCTGCGCAGGGAGCTTTTCAACACGATAAAGTCCGCCGCGGCAAAAATAGACGGCATAAGCAGCATAAAATCCTGCGCCGACGAGATCTCAGCCTGCGAGTACACCTCAAGGGTTATTCCGGAGGATATCGACCTCGGCACCGGCTCGGGAGTCATCGACATAACTCTGAAAAACGAGCTGTTCTACCAGATACTCGGCGAGACTACCGGTCTGGTGCTCCACGACGAAAGCGACCTTATGCCCTGCATGATAGAGCTTGCGCAGATAAAGAACAAATACGAACGCGTCCGCGGCGCGCTCGAGGAAGTCGAGGCGACCGGCTACGGGATCGTCATGCCAACGATGGACGAACTAAAGCTCGATGAGCCGAAGATAGTAAAGCAGGGCGGCAAATACGGAGTCCGGCTGCGGGCGAGCGCGCCTTCAATACACATGATGTCCGCGAACATCACAACCGAGATAAACCCGATAGTCGGCAGCGAGAAGCAGTCAGAGGAGCTAATCGCATACCTGCTGACCGACTTCGAGGAAAACCCGAAAAAGATATGGGAAAGCAACATCTTCGGAAAGTCACTTCACGAGCTGGTGAACGAAGGGCTCCACAACAAGCTCTACCGCATGCCCGCCGACGCAAGAATGAAGCTGCAGGAGACGATACAGCGCATCATCAACGAAGGCTGCGGCGGTCTCATATGTATCATTCTGTAAACAACAATATCCCCCCGCTGCTGCGGAGGGATTTGTTTATGCGTTATTCAGCGTAATTACTGAGCAGAGTTCTGCTGAGTGTAGCTTGCGATCATGTTCTTTACCATCTGGCCGCCGATAGAGCCTGCCTGCTTTGCAGTGAGCTCGCCGTTATAGCCATTGGAGTTCAGCGGAACGCCTACCTCGCTGGCTGCCTGCATCTTCATGGAATTGAGTGCGCTCTTGGTCTGCTTATTAGAAGCCATAATCTTGTTCTCCTTTAATAAAACCTTTTTTATTATACGGAACTTCCGCTCCGTATCTTTTACAGGAGCGGAAGCGTTTTCACTTCGCCCTTGCAGTTATATTATTTTCACTGCGGCGTTTTTTATTAAAGGAAATTGTTTCACAAATCTGATGTAATTATTGCTCGGAGCCTTGTTCTGAAGCCGAGCATTCAGCGCAAACGCCTTTCAGATTCAGCGTTACGCGGGTTATGTGATGCCCCGTCGACTGAAGCACCGTCTGCGGTATCGCGTCAAGGCAGTCAAGCTCAACGTCAAAGACCCTGCCGCATTTCTCGCATATCATGTGATAGTGCCGGTCGGTTCTGCCGTCGAAGCGGTCGGAGCCGTCCGCTATCGGGATTTTAAGAAGCATTCCCGCTTCGCTGAGCTGATTCAGATTGCGGTATACTGTTCCCAAGCTCAGATTCGGATTGTCGTTTTTTAATGCGCGGTATACTTCCTCGGCGGTCGGGTGCACCGGAAAATTTCTCACCTGTTCATATATTATCTCTCTCTGCCGTGAAAAATTCATTTTTCCCCTCCATTATATAAAACAATAACTGTTATTATTATTTTATCATAAAATAAGGAGATTGTCAATAGCAAAAAGGCAACGCTTGCCGCATTGCCTTATTTGTATTATCCGCAGATCTCGCGTGTGAGCTTCTCAGCCCTTTCGTAGACCTCGTTCGCGTCAACCGTCGTGAATTTTCCATTTTCGTAGAGGATTTTTCCGGCGACCATAGTCATGACTACGTTCTGCTTTGTTCCCGCGTAAACGAGATTCTTCGCAATATTGTGTATCGGCTGCATGTTCGGCTGCATGAGGTCGATGACCGCAAGGTCTGCCTGCTTTCCGGGAGCCAGCATGTCGCAGTCTGTAAGTCCCATTGCAAGCGCGCCGCCGGTGCATGCCATTTTCAGCACGTCAAACGCCGGGAACGCCGCCGCGTCATTCTCGCGGTACTTCTGCAATGCAGTCACAAGGAACATTTCGCGGAACATATCAAGACAATTGTTGCTTGCGGCTCCGTCGGTGCCTATCGCCATGCGGTCTATCCCGCGGCGCTTCATCTCGCAGAGGGGAGCGATCCCGCTCGCCAGCTTGAGATTCGACGACGGATTCGTAACTATCCACAGTCCCTTTTCCCTGGCAATGCGCATGTCCTCCTCATCGAACCACACGCAGTGAAATCCGCCTCCGCCGTACTCGAGCATTCCGAGTTTTTCGAAGAACTGCGTCGGGGACAGCCCGTAGCGCTCTCGGCAGCCGTCGGTCTCCGACTTCGTTTCACTTGAGTGCGTGTACATCGGAGCCTTGTACTTCTGCGACAGCTTCGCCAGTCCCTCCAGGGTACCGCGCTTGGTCGTATACTCCGCGTGGAATCCGAGCTGGTAGCTTATCAGCGGGTCGAAGCGGTTGAACTTGTTATACTCCTCCTCGATACCCTCAACTGTTCCGCCAAAATCGTTGATGGAGCCGCACAGAACGCTTCTGTAGCCCATATCGGTGCACGCCTTCGCGTAGCTGTCCAGCTTCATGTACATGTCAAAGCTGGAAGTTATTCCGCTCGTAAGGTACTCCATGTTGCCAAGCTGAGTGAAAACGTACACCGCCTCCTCGGTGAGCTTCGCCTCGTGCGGGAAAACCTGCTCATAGAGCCAGTCGTTAAGTGGGAGATCGTCCGCAAAACTGCGCAGGAACGTCATTGCGGTATGAGTGTGCGCGTTCTTGAATCCCGGGATTATCAGCTTGCCGGTAAGGTCTATCTCGCGGTCGAAGCTGCCCTGCGGGATATTCTCAGAGCCTGCGAACGTGATTTTATCGCCGTCGGTGTGAAGCTCGCCGGTGATGATATCCTCGCTCTGCATGGTAAGTATTTTGGCGTTGTAAAAGCGTATTTTCATATTCCCTCCGAAGCGTAAAGCCGCTTTAGTGATTCTGTGTATGGATACCGCGCGATTCCCCGCTCGGTGATTATCGCGGTCACAAGTTCCGCGTCAGTCACGTCGAACGCTGGGTTCCAGCATTTGACATCCGGCTCAGCGACAGGCTCGGAAAAGAACATGGATTTTATTTCCTCGCCGCTGCGTTCCTCGATCACGATGTCGTCGCCCGTGGCGCAGCCGAAATCTATCGTCGAGCCCGGGCAGAACACGTAGAACGGTATCCCATGGAACTTCGCGTTTATCGCCACCGAGCGCGTTCCTATCTTATTAGCGACGTCCCCGTTTGCCGCGACCCTGTCGCAGCCTACGAAGCACGCCTGTATCTTCCCCTGCTTCATCAGCAGCGAAGCCGCATTGTCGCAGATGAGCGTCACGTCTATCCCCGCGTGGTTCAGCTCGAACGAGGTCAGCCTGGCTCCCTGGAGCAGCGGGCGCGTTTCGTCGCTGTAAACGTGGAACTCATAGCCGCGCTCCCTTCCGAGCAGCAGCGTGCCGAGCCCGGTGCCGTACTCAACCGCCGCGAGCGCTCCCGCGTTGCAGTGGGTGAGTATTCCGTCGCCGCTTTTCACCAGGGAAAGCCCGTTTTCAGAGATAGCTCGGCAGGTGGCTATGTCCTCGTCGCAAATAGCCGTGCACTCGCTCCGGAGGGCGGAAAGCAGCTCATCCCGGGAACTATAGCCGCGTTCCGCGCAGGCTAGCATTCGTTTTACAGCCCAGCTCAGATTTACTGCGGTTGGACGCGACGAAACGAGGTACTCCCCCGCCCTGCGGAGCTTCGGCAGAATATCGTCCGATATTTTCCGAGCCAGGACGTACATTCCGAATCCCGCGCAGACTCCTATCGCCGGAGCGCCGCGCACCCGGAGCTTAAAGACGGCTTCGTAAAGCTGCTCCGCGGTTTCCAGCCGGAGGTACTCGACCCGGTTCGGGAGCAGAGTCTGGTCAAGTATCTCAACGGCGTTTTCGTCCGCTGAGAGCCTGACAGTGAAAATTTTTCCGTTCATCAGCTAAAGTATACAAGCTCGCTGGGAGCCGCTTCGGTTTCCTTTATCTCAGCCGCGTTAAGCACTGGACCTTCGCCCTTGTAAGCCGACTGCTTCTCGGCGATGATCCTTCCTGTTACTTCCACCCATGCACCGTCCTTGAAGTCGGCGGCGTTCGGAGCCTTCACCAGAATCCCGACTACCTGGATATCGTTCGCGCAGCAGGTCATTGCGCGGCGGGAAATAACAAAGTACCCCTTCGGGACGTTAGACGCGCGGAACACCATGCCTCTTACGCGTACGTTTCTGTTGAGATAGCGCTCGGTGTTGCTCATAACGTCGATATACCACAGACCGAAGTCGTCGTGGATTATCTCGATGGGGTCTGCGTTCAGGTCGTAGGGCATTTCGTCGTCGCCCTGGAAGCCCTGTTCAATTGAGCCGTCGGTGTACTCGAACATCATGTCGATCTTCGGGTTAAGAGCCTTTATGCTGCGGCGGAGCGTCTTTTTGTCGACCTTGTTTTTCTCGCAGCGGTTGAACACTACTATGTCCGCGATCGAGAAATTATCGGACAGAAGCTGGCGCATGTTGTTCATATAAACCTGGTACTTGGAATGATCAACGAACATGAAGATCTGGTAGAATATCCAGTCCTTTGGTGCCTTCTGCGCCATCGTGCGGAGGCTCCACATGCCGTTGTACTCAAGCATTATCTGGGTCGGGCGGTGCTTCTTCACCAGCTCGCTGAGGTGCTCGGGATTAAATTCTTCCTCGTCCTCGATGAACTCCACCTCTGCCTTTGCAGCCTTGAGGATATCGGGCGCGTACTCGACCTCGCCCTCCTCGCAGGCAATTATAAGGGTGCGCTGACCCTTAGAGAACTGCTTGTCGCTTATCGTGTCGAGGATAAACGAGGTCTTTCCGCTCTCAAGAAAGCCCGTTATCATATATACCGGAAGCTCCATTTTGCTCCTCCTGTCATTATCTTAAAATAGTACCGTGCCCGGAGTTTTGCCCCCGGGCGCGGTGTTCGCTTTTGTGGAAAATTAAACTCCGAAGAGCGCCTTGATCTTGTCCTCGGCGAGCTTTGCGCCGATCACGCACATTCTGCCGGTGACGTCAGCCGATCCGGTGCGTACCTCGTACTCCTCGGGAACAAAGTCGAAATGGTACCAAACGCCGTCAGCGCCTGCAACGATGCCCTTAGCGCGGAGTACTGTGCCGTATTCCTCGCCGGACAGCTTGGACAGGGCGTTCTCAAGCTCTTCCCTGGTGAACTTCTTCGCAGTCTCAACGCCGAAGTTGGAGAATACCTCGTCGGCGTCGTGACCGTGGTGATGGTGGTGATGTCCGCAGCCGCACTCGTCGTCGTGGTGGTGATGTTCGTGCTCGTCCTCGTCGTGGTCGTGGTGGCAGCATTCGTGGTCATGATGGTGCTCATGCTCGTCATCATCATGGTCGTGATGGTGGCAGCACTCGTGATCGTCATCGTCATGATGGTGGTGATGCTCGTGGTCATGGTCGCAGTCATCGTCGTCATCATCGTGGTGATGTCCGCATACCGGGCAGATCCCCTCGTCCTTGAGCAGCTCCTCTGCAAAGCTGTTCTTGATCTCCATTGCCTCAAGGATCTGCTTGCCGTTGATGTCGTCCCACGGAGTGGTTACGATGGTAGCATGCTCGTTGAGCTGGCGGATCATCGCAAGAGCCTCAGCGAGCTTGTCCTCGGAGAGCTTCTGAGAACGGCTGAGTATGATGGTCTTTGCAGTTTCTACCTGGTTCTTGTAGAACTCGCCGAAGTTCTTCATATACATCTTGATCTTGGACGCGTCAACTACGGTTGTGTAGGTGTTCAGCACCAGGTCGTCATTCTGAACGTTCATGACAGCCTTGAGCACGTCAGACAGCTTGCCGACGCCGGACGGCTCGATAAGGATACGATCCGGGTGGAACTGCTCGAGCACCTGCGCCAGAGCCTTGCCGAAATCACCTACCAGAGAGCAGCAAATGCAACCCTGGTTCATCTCTGTTACCTGTATGCCGGCGTCCTTCATGAAGCCGCCGTCAATGCCGATCTCGCCGAACTCATTCTCGATAAGCACCAGCTTCTCACCGGCGTAAGCCTCCTTTAAAAGCTTCTTGATAAGGGTAGTCTTACCTGCTCCGAGGAATCCGGAGAACACATCTATCTTTGTCATTTTAAAATCCCTCTTTCTGTAAATTACAGCCTTCTGACGAACAGAGGCTTCCAACTTTATATTTTAGCACACTTTATTTAATAAGTCAAGTGCCGGAGTTGCTAATTAATCTGAGAGTTATGTGAATTCCGGTACCCAAGGTAGTCAACGAACCGCTTTACAGCCAGCGGAGCCGTCTCGTGGTTTCTCATAACAAAGCAGATATCCCGGAAGGCGGGTTCGGCAAGGCTCCGTATTTCCACATTATAGGGAATGCGTTTCAGTATAAGCGCCGGGAGTATCGCAAGACCCAGGCCGCATTCAACCATGGACATCACTGCGTAGTCGTCCAGCGTTTTGAACTGGATATCCGGAACAAGTCCGCGCCGCTCGAACAGCTCGGAAACTTCTCCCCTGGCTCCGCGCTCAAGAAGCATGAACGGACCTCTGCAAAGCTCCTCGATGGGTACCGCGGAGTGCTCCGCAAGCGGGTGTCCCTTCGGGAGCACCGCCATCAGCTCGTCGCGCTCCAGCACCGTGGAATCAAGGTCAGGCTGTATCGGTGAGCATATGAAACCGCAGTCGACCCTTCCGTCGCTTATCCACTGCTCTATCTCGCCGTAGTCGCCTATAAGCAGCTCGTAGTCGATATTCGGGTAGTCCTGCCTGAAACGGCTGATTATACGCGGCAGCCAGTGCTCCGCAACGCTTGCTATGGTCCCTATGCGAATTATTCCTGTCTGAAGCCCTTTCAGGTCGTCGATCTGCATTTGCAGGCGGCGGTAGTCCTCGCAGACGCTTTTTGCATAAGGCAGCAGCGTAAGCCCGTCGGAGGTAAGGCGAACTCCCGCGCGGCTGCGCTCAAGGAGCTTCACGTGCCACTCTGTTTCGAGGTCGTTTATCATGCGGCTTATTCCGGACTGCGAATAATTTAACTGCTCCGCCGCTTTTGTGAAGCTGCCGCATTCCACCGTCCTGATAAACGCCATATATTTAAGCAAATTTGAATCCATATGTCCCTTTCATGCGGAAATATCATCTTTAGCTGAATCTTAATCCGGTTTTATTATCCATGTAAATATGATACACCAAAAGCGCCGCGATGTCAAGCATTCGCCGCAGTGTGAACTTCACTAAAAATACCCTGTGAATGCGCCGGAATTTTCGTAGATTTTGGCGATTGAATTCTGAACCGGATTCAGATATAATTAATCGACAAATCGACAAAAAGAAAGGGCAACTCCATGAAAAAAAATAATTACCAGCTCACGATGTACGCCTGCTTTATAGGATACATCGTACAGGCTATAGTAAATAATTTCCTGCCGCTGCTGTTCGTTACATTCCAGAAAACCTACAGCATTCCGCTGACGCAGATAACGCTGCTAATTACGCTGAATTTCGGAATTCAGCTCGTTATCGACATGCTTTCAGCAGGATTCGTTGACAAGATAGGCTACCGAGCTTCAGCGATAATAGCGCATGTATGCTCCGCAGCCGGGCTCGTCCTCCTGACAGTCCTGCCGGGAGCGTTCCCCGACCCATTCGCCGGAATTCTGATCGCCGTATTCATTTACGCCATCGGCGGCGGGCTTATAGAGGTACTGATAAGTCCGATACTCGAAGCCTGCCCCACCGACAACAAGGAAAAGGCGATGAGCCTTCTGCACTCCTTCTACTGCTGGGGACATGTCGGAGTAGTTCTTATTTCCACGCTGTTTTTCACACTGTTCGGCATTGAGAACTGGAAGATACTCGCTGTTTGCTGGGCTGTGGTTCCGGCTGCTAACATTATTCTGTTCGCGAAGGCTCCGATATATTCCCTTCACGAGGAGGGCGGGACCGGACTTACTCTGAAACAGCTTTTTACCCGGAAAATTTTCTGGGTAATGATGCTGATGATGCTCTGCGCAGGAGCAAGCGAACAGGCGGTGAGCCAGTGGGCCTCCACGTTTGCGGAGCAGGGTCTCGGCGTAAGCAAGACTATCGGCGACCTCGCAGGGCCTATGTCTTTTGCCGCGCTGATGGGGCTTTCTCGTCTGCTGTACGGTAAATTCGGCGACAAGCTCGACCTCGACAAGTTCATGAGAATGAGCTGTCTGCTTTGCATTGCCGCGTATCTCTGCATTTCGTTGGTTCCGCTTCCGGCTGTGGGACTTGTCGGCTGTGCGGTTTGCGGATTTTCGGTCGGGATAATGTGGCCGGGAACGTTCAGCAAGGCTTCCGCTGCGGTCAAAGGCGGAGGTACGGCTCTGTTCGCAATGCTGGCGCTTGCCGGGGACGTAGGCTGCTCCGGCGGACCTACGCTTGCAGGGTTCATTTCCGGGTGCTTTAACGGAGAGCTACGCGCCGGTATCCTCGCCGCTATCGTTTTCCCTGTCCTGCTTCTCATCGGGATACAGCTTGCAAAGAAGCTCGCAAACAATTCAGCAGACAAGTAGATCCAGCGGCTTTACAGATAACGCCTTCAGATTATTAGGGCATATTTGAAGCGAACCAATTCCGGCTATAACACAAAATCACTCCTGGATTTTGTGCCCGGCAGCAGAACTTTTGATATAGAAAAAGGACGCCTTCTGAAAAAGCGTCCTTTTTGTTGATCAGAGTACGGCCTGCGCTGAGTATACAGCGCTACAATTCCTTTTGTAATACGGATTTGCGGTTCAGAACCAAACCCCGTTAATACGGATAATAGAATCTGTCCAGCCGCCAGCCGTCCGCCGTCTTGACCGCGTTTATCGTGTAGTGATCCTGCTTGTCGCTGGGACCGTCTGTATCAAAATCCGTGTAGGTTATGGTGAAATCCAGCACTGCTGTGGAGTCGGTTTTGGTCTCCTCCGGAATGGAGAATCCCACGCTCCAGATGGAAATGTCTGTACCGCGCGCGCCATCGTTAGTGAAGGTCCTGCCGTCCACTTCCCAGACTGAGTGACCTATTACCTGGCTCATCGCGTCTAATGCCGCCTCTTCCGTGTACACTTCCTTGAACTGATTCAGGATACCCTGGTAGGTGCGAAGCTCCGGATCGGCAATGACCCTGCCCATGTATCCATCAGTAATGTCCATATACTCGCCTGTACCCACAGGAGCGCCTACCACATAGTTGAACCATAGCTGCTGGGCTATTTTCTCGACTGCACGTATCTGCAGTTCGTCGTCAAACTCTATTTTGGTATATCTTCCGTCGTATTCGTTCAGCACCTCTAGGCTGTCGTCGGTGATTTTCAGCAAACGCTGCTGATAGCAGCCTGCAACAAACAGGCTCGTACGCTCAAGAACGGTATATCTTCCGCCGTCGGGGTCGTTGTATGCGACGACAACGAAATCACCGTGCGGTATCAGCTCGATTTCTCCCTGCACCGCCATAGTGGAGCCGCACACGCCAGACGCCGTTACAACGCCATGCTTGTAGCGCGCCAGCCGCGGCTGAGATTCATCTATAGACGCAGATAAAACGCTGCCGTTGTCATCGACTAAAAAATCCATGGTCTCGCTGTAATTCAGCTGGTTGTAGGCGTCGGTGTGCGGGTCGCGGTAGTAGAGATCGTACTCGTAAACTGTGCCGGAAGCCCCTCTGATCGTGCGCAATGCGTAGATGTCGGTAAGTCCGGCGTTTTCCACAGCGTAGTACTCGACGGAGACCTCGGGGGAAGTTTCGCCGATGTCCATTCCTGGCGGGAAAATATCGAGGTCCGTCAGCGGGGAGAAGAAGTTATCCATGTCCGATGGGTCGCCGGAGAGCGGGGAAAATTCCCAGCCCCAGCCGGAATCCGTTCTGGTGAAATCCACGCGGAAATTCCTGTAGAACTCGCCTGAATAGTCCAGCAAATAATCTGCGTCGCGCCACTTTTCGTCCGCGTTGAACATGCGCACCGTTATGGACAGCTTATCCGCTGACTTTTCAAGCAGCCAGTTCTGCTCCTCGGGGAGGTCGATGTTCGCAACGCTGTAACGGTCGATGTGAGCGCGTTTCCATGTTACGCCTGCGTATTCCGTGGAGCCGTTCTCCAGAACGACCATGACCGTCCCGGCGAGCGTACCTTTTAAGGCGTTTTCGTTATACCTCAGCCCGTCTCTGGAGGGTATCACACAGATGCTGTCGCCATACTCGGAAAGTGTTTTCAGCAGTCCGAGCTGACCTATGTTCGAAGGAACGGGCACTTTCGGTACGAACCCGTCATATGCACGTTTGTATACCGAAAGGTAATCTGAACGTGCGCGCATTCCAACGCCCTCATAGCAGTAGAGGCTGTCGGGTTCGTCCTTCCAGACGACCCACAGATTTGCGCCGTTTGTGTAGTCCAGCATGTAGAACGCCTTGCTGTCCATCGAGAAGCCGCCACAAGAAATGCCGTTCATCGGTCTGAAAATGTCAGTATCGCCCGATTCCACGTAGTACTCCAAACAAACGCCGTGGTAGAAATCCCAGCCGGAATCGTTATCCTGAAGCATCCATCTGCCGTAGAAATTCGGCTCGAATATCTCTGTCAGGGCTTCTGCGTCCGAATAGAAAGACAGCATGGAGACGTCGACCTTATCATCGGATGTTACCATGGGATCATCGGCGTGCTCGGCAAGCCCGGCGTAATACTGTCCGTACTCGCTGATGGCATAGACACCGTAATATTTTGCGGGATTCTTTGTCACGGTACGGTCGTAAGTGATGACCTCCTCGCCGGCGTGATTATATATCACCGGAAGGTTTTTGCTGTGCGCCGCGGCGTAATCTACGCCGTCAATGGTGATTATATCGGCGATGGTCTGCGCGGCTGATACCTCATAGAATCGCTCGCCGTTACACAGTGCCGCAAAGAATCTGTCTCCCTTTGTATAGAGCGGACAGCCCTCGTACTGGTAACTGATCCTGCCGGGCATGAGAATCTTTATCGAACGCCCCACCGGATCTATTCCCATCTGGCTGTAGTACGCTGTATCAATGGTAACAGTGTAGACTGTGTCGCCGCTTCCCCACTCGTAGTCGCAATCGGTCACGGTCATGGCGGCAACAAGAACGGATTTTTGCAGGCTCAGCCCCTTGATATCGTTCACGACGGTCTCGTCAAAGGTTTCGCTGTCCAGTTTATAAAAGCCGTCGTCCAGAATTCCCTTGTTCGGATATTCCGGCAGGTCGGCGGAGGTTATGCCGTGCTTTACCGCCTCCTGAGTGGGTTCAGCGGTTTCCTCGGTCTGCACGTCCGGGGTAAACTCTGAAACGGGCGTCCCGGTAGGAATTATCCCGGTTTTGAACGCCGCTGTAACTCCCACGGCGACCACAGCCGCCGCAGCCGCGCTGGTTACCACGATTTTCAGCGGGTTTCTGCGCCGCGGTGCAGGCTTGTACTCCTGGCTGAACTGCATAAGCTCGGTTTCTTCGAAATCACTGATGTTCTCCGGCTCGTGCTCAAAGCAGTCGTCGAGCCGCTTTTCAAGCTCCGTCATTCTTTCCTCGGAGAGCGACATTTTATCATACATAGTCCTGAGTTCTTTTTTAGTCATTACAGTCCCTCCTCCAAAGATATTTTCAGCAGCTTCCTGCCTTTGGCAAGGCGTTTGTAGACCGTGTTTTCACTGATACACAGAGTCTTTGCGATATCTGCGGCGGGCATGTCCTCATAGTAGAACATGTAGATCACCGCCTTGACGATATCCGGCAGTTTCATAACCGTGTCCAGCAGCTCGTTCTGCGCTTTCTGCGGAGCTGCGACCTCCTCGGCGGCTTCAAGCGGAACATTGCGTTTCACCCTCGCCGATTTTACCACGTTCAGAGCGCGGTGCTCCGCCATTCGCATGAGCCAGTTCTTCAGGTGATTCTCGTCGTTGAATCCCCCGGCGTGATGTATCGCTGCGGAAAAGCAGTCCATGAGTATGTCCTCGGCTTCCTCCGGACTTCGCACTATTCCCAGCGCTATGCGGTAGACTGCGTTCGCGTACTGTCTAAATAGCGCGGACGCATTTTCGTGTGTTATCTGGAACACATTACCACCCCTTTCGTTTCCCTTCTGTAATTATAACATGCCAGGCCGGGAAAATCTGCCTGTTTTAGATAAAAATTTTCTGCGGATTATTGACAAATCCTCCAGAATGGGGTAAAATCAATTTAGGGAACCTCTAAAAACCGGTGTGAAAAGCAAAAATGGGCAGGGTGTGCCAGCTTCTAGGAAAGCCTCCTCGTAAGGCTGTATGCCTTACGAGGAGGTGCAACACGATGTTGCAGAGCGAAATAACCGAGTGACGGCATGGACGCCGTCACATCAGAAATTTCGCTCGTTGACAGACGAAGATGGTGCGCACTGCACATTTTCGCTCGCATGAGGTTTTTAGAAGTGACCTTTAATAAATATTCGGAGGTGCAACATGGCTCAGCTTTCTATCAAATACTTTTCCCAGGCGCTCAACCGGAATATCCGGTTTGAAATGTACATTCCAAACGACAAGCCGGAGGACACTCCCAAGAAAATGCGGACTTTATTTCTGCTGCACGGCTACACCGGGGACGCCGGAAACTGGGTCCCGGAATGGCTCGCGCAGAAGTACGGCTTCGCGGTAATCGCCCCTA
>ULUA01092543.1_pt1 | contig 23410 bp, 23 predicted proteins | sample 1958081 | NCBI WGS metagenome assembly ULUA01 (sample SAMEA4835748, study PRJEB28245) | human gut metagenome | biome: gut microbiome; material: fecal sample | place: Denmark | collected 2008
ATATGGTCGGAAGTTGGTGCGCTTATTATCACTGCCGTGCCCTGATTATGGCTTTGTCCGTACTACAAGGATGGATGTTCCTTATTGCTTTGTGCTCCTGCTTCTAAACCCATTTGATACCGTGTTCGCCTTTGTTGGTTGCCGTACATTATGGGAAGGAGAGTGCGCGATATCGAGCTTGAATGATTGGCGGATTTTGTTCCTTGATGATGGGATGGTGAGTGCGTGGCAGCAGGTTTGTTTTATGTGTGAGCGCCATATCTGCTTGAGCGTTTTTTCATACGAATGATCAGTATTAAATATCTATTCTGCGGGTGGCAAGTTATCTTCCAAAAACGCCAATGTAAACGCCACTGGTGAGTTCCAATAGATGGTTATCTCATTGATAGAATAAAACTCCATCCTATCAACAAAGCACTTCATAGGCGGCGTACCCTCGGGGATGAACTGCCTTGCCTCCCTCTCGACCGGGTGGCTGTTCGGTCCTCCGCTTACCATTCCGGGGATGCACTCTTCAATACCGTCGGCAAACGCTGGGCGGAGGTGGGGATAATTATATGCAAATTCGCCGTTGCCGGTGACATAGCTTACGCCCACGGCGTTCACGCCCATCAGCACGTCGAGCTGAGCCTTGGCGGTATCGCGGAATTCATCAGTATGGCAGACGGTATCTGCAATCGCGCAGACCATTGCGTTTTTCATTAGACCCATATTGCTGCCCCAGTTATAGTCCCTTTCGGTGAGCGCACAGGAATAGCCGCTGTGTGAGGACATCCATTTTATCCGCCTTGCGTGGTTATAGAACATCTCCCTGAAAGCTAAGTCCCATTCCTTATTCTTTTCGGGATTTTCGTTCAGGATATAGCTCAGTGCCCCTAACCCTCCGACCGAGCCTACGCCAAGCTCCGTCCTTGAAAAGTCGTATACAAGATACGCCTGCATCGCTTCGTGATATTCCCGCTTGCCGGTGGCGGAGTAAAGCTCTGCGAACGCCCAGAAGCGGTTGTCCTTATCGCCGCCCTCGCCGTAGCCGCCGGTGCCGCAGCCCTCGGGGTTGTTAAAGCCGATAAACTGTGGGTTTTCCCTAAGCCATGCGGCGGTTTTCTCAGCGGCTGAAAGCAGGGCTGCGGAATATTCGGGGTCAAACGGCTTGAACACCCTCGAAGCCAGCGCGCAGACTGCTGCAAGGTCGGCGGTTGCCATGCTCGAAACCGGCAGCAGGTACATCTGATTTCGGTCAAGCTCGGGCATTACGAACGCGGCGTGCTGGGCGGTCGTGGCTTTGTGATATACCGAGCCGTCCGGCTTCTGCATCTTCAAGATCCAGTCAAGCTCATATTTACATTCGGCAAGCCAGTCGGGGAGCTTTCCTCCGCTTTCCGGGATGTTCATATCAAGCCCTTCAGCCGCCTTGGGGTAGAGGATATAGGAATAAAGAAGATGTGCGCAGGCGACAGCGCCCGGGGTGACGTATCTGCCATAGTCGCCGGCATCATGCCAGCCGCCCGAAACGTCCTTTGAGATGCTGTGGTCGAGCCAGTCGACAGCGGGTGAGGTATGGCAAGCTTTGTGAGTAAACTTCCCGGCGTGCTCGGGCTTTAGCTCCATTCCGCAGCGCAGGTAGTAGTAGGCGCGCATGACATCGCGGAAGAGCTGTTTGTTGACATTCTCGCTCACCGAGAATTTTGGGGATGTTACGCCGCCCGCAGTTATCCTGTATTCACCGTCTGAGGTGAGGGCGGAGAAGTCCGCAATGTAAACATCATCCCCCGAAGCTCTGTCATGCCCGAAATGGGAGCATACGCCCTTGAAGACCTCTTTGCCGTCCGGCGTGATTACGCTGAAGCTATCGGCCGGGAAGTTGAGAACAGCTTTTTTGGTGTCGGCAGGGTAGTAGCCCGCCTGATTGATGAAGATTTTGTTCGAATTATTCATGATAAGCCCTCGCTTTCGCGGCTTGCGCCGCAAGTTATAAGTGATTTGCTTCGCTGGTGATGCAAGCGTTTCACTGCGGTGAAACGCGCTTGCGGCGCGATGATGTATCGGCTTTGCCGATGGGTTTAAGAACCGCTTCGCGGTCGTTTCGCGGGCTATCGCCCTTGCTCTGCTTATGCTTTTGGGAATGTTGGGTACATGAGAGCCGCGCCCTACTAACATAGCGGGGCAGCAGAGGTCTGGACGCTGACGCGTCCTGACGGCAAGGCCGTCGCCGCGCCGTGCGCGGAGACCTCTGCCCGCACGTACTGCGTTGCCCGTAGGAACTGCGATAGTACATCATTCTATAGGGGCGCGGCGGTTGGGGTACGCACAAACGCCGTACTCCGAATTCAGCCCGGAAAATGCAGCCGTCAACCCGCATAGGCGTGCATATCATTGCTCTGTCTAAGCATTCAAATCCCGCGCAGTATCATCAAGCGTGAGCGCTTTATCGCTGTTGTAGAAGGCTTTCAGACTTTCCTCGTCGTTGTCGAAAAGCCACTTGGTATGCCAGATCATGAACCACATCCACATACATCCGCTATTCTCGAATTCCTCGATTTTCGGCAGGATTCCGCACTCGTGGAAGCACCTTGGTTTGTTTGGTGCGACCTCGGATAGACGGTCAAAACCGGGTTTGTGGACGCCGCCGCGGTAGGTGTCCGAGCCGACTATATCGCAGTAATTATCCCCGACGTACCATCCTTCGCGGACATCATCGGCGTAGCCCAGCACCCAGATAAGGTTGGTGAGGTTGAACTGCTTGGTGAAGTGCTCGTACATCATCCGCCAGAGCCTTATAAAGCACTCTGCGCCGCCCTTGCCCCACCAGAACCAGCCGCCGTCGAACTCATGGAAGGGGCGCCACAGAACCGGGATTCCGGCATCGCGGAGCTGAGCAAGGGCGTTAGCCGCCCTGTCCCAGGATTCGAGCATGGCAGTCTGTTCGGGGGAACCATCCTCAAAAAGCTTATCGAAGTCCGGCACATCCTCCTGCGATTGCTTATAGCCGCCGCCGTTTATGCCACAGTGCCAGCAGATGGTCACTATTCCGCCGAGGGCGTGCCATTTTTTAGCCCTTTCGACGATCTGCCCGAAGCCGTCGGAGATGAAATCCAGCCCGCGGATTGCGGGGAGATGTCCGGTTTTTTCCTTGATGAAGTCGACTTCCATATTGGATTTTTCGTGATGTCCGCACTCCTGCTGGGCGGTGAGGATTTTTTTGCCGTAGACGGAGCAAAGGTATTCAAAGAGCTGTTTTGCGCAGGCGTCTGCGTTGTGGTTGGAAAGCTTAAAGTTCATTGGTGATCCCTCCTGAAAAAGAGTTACTCCGCGAGGATCGCTTCTATTGCGGATACTTCATCATCACTGAAATCAAGCTTATCTATGCAAGCGGCATTCTCGGCGATTTGCGAGGGTCTGCTTGCCCCGATGATGACAGTTGTTACCGCCTTGTTTTTGAGCACCCAGGAAAGCGCCAGCTGTGAAAGCTTCTGTCCGCGGCTTGCGGCTATCTCCGCGAGAGCGGCAAGCTTGCGGCGCATCTTATCGTCAAGCTCCCTGCCTATCCAGGTCTGACCCCTGCCGATCCTTGAATCTGAGGGGACGCCGCCGATATACTTATCTGTTAAAAGTCCCTGATAGAGCGGGGAGTAGACCGCCAAGCCAACGCCGTTGTCGTATGCCCAGTTATCCAAGCCGTCCCGCTCTATCCAGCGGTTGAGCATGGAGTAGGATATCTGATTGACGATGAAGGGCGTGCGAAGCTCGCGGAAGATTTTTGATATTTCCTCGGTTTGTTCCCTTGAATAGTTGGAGATTCCGACATAAAGCGCCTTGCCGGAGCGGACTATTGAGTCGAGCGCTAAAGCGGTCTCTTCAAGCGGGGTCTTGGAATCGTAGATGTGGTGATAGAATATATCCACATATTCAAGCCCCATGCGCTTAAGGCTCTGGTCGAGGGAGGATATGAGGTACTTCCGTGAACCGTTCAGGCAGCCATAGGGACCCGGCCACATATCGTAGCCCGCCTTGGTTGCTATTACCATTTCGTCCCTGTAGGGGCGCATGGAATCGCGCAGGATTCTTCCGAAGTTCTCCTCGGCGCTGCCGTTGAATGGGCTGCCGTAGTTGTTGGCAAGGTCGAAGTAGGTTATTCCCAAGTCGAAGGCGGTGCGGATCATATCCTCCATATTGGAATAAACGTCGCCGTTGCCGAAGTTTTTCCATAGTCCTAAGGACACACGCGGCAGGTTGAGACCGCTTTTTCCGCAGTAGGCGTAGGACATTTTATCGTATCTTGAATCGTTTGCTGTATACATGGTTTTTCTGCCTTTCTTGATATTTTATATGTTTTGCTCTTGACATCGTGCGGGGTGATGGCATTGTGGCGCGAGCACTGTCAATCCCGCCGAAAAAGTTTTTACCTGAATCCATTATATTTTATTGACATCCGAATGTAAATAAAGTATACTATGCTTATCTTAACATTTTATCGGAATTAATTAAACTCCAAGAAAGAGAAAACCGCCAATGTACAGAATCAGACACATGGGCTGCGATGCAGTCCATTCCAAGGATTTCAGGCTCACCCGCCCCAACGGCTTTGAAACATATCTCGCGCTATACGTCCGCTCTCAGGCGTACTTTACCCTGAACGGCACCGAAATCAAAACCGAGCCGGATATGTTCATCGTCTACGACAAGCGCAAATTCGTATCCTACCGCTGCTGCGGCGAGCGCTACGTCAACGACTGGATAGAGTTTGAAAGCGATGAGATACCCGCAATCGAGTTTGCCCGCCCTTACTATTTCAGCCAGCGCATTCCGGTTTCGAGCTACACCCACTTAATCTGCGATGCCTACTACCGCCGCAGTGAAAAGGCGTGCTCCCAGCTTATGAGCGCGTTTTTCAGTGAGATTTCGCTGATATCCGGCGACCCGGGCGGCTCGGGCGCTCACTACCGTGAGCTTACCGATATGCGTATGCAGATATACATGACCCCCGAGCGCGACTGGACCGTTCCCAAGATGGCTAAAAGCCTTCATATCAGTCCAGCCTATTTACAGGAGCTTTACAAGAGCACCTTCGGCGTATCCTGCCGTGCGGACGTCATCAGCTCACGGATTGAAGCCGCAAAAACCCTGCTCGACGGCACGTCGCTCAGCGTGGCGGAGGTGGGATATCGCTGCGGCTACAACAGCCCGGTGCATTTCTCGCGGCAGTTTTCCGCTGTAACGGGGTGCTCTCCCTCCAAATGGAAGTCGAGGAAATAAGGATTACCGGCAGTACGGCAGTCGGATGGGGTACTGCGCGCAAAATCCCGAAAGATGTCGGCATAAATATTGGTTGATACTAATATTCGTCTAAAAAATGTCCAAACAGATATGTCATTTGCACATATATCAAACCTGTGATTGCGCACTTGTTACCCCATAATGTACGGCAATCAACAAAGGTGAACACGGTATCAAATGAGTTTAGAAGCAGGAGCACAAAGTGGCAAAAAGTAACCAACCTTGTAGTGTGAACAAAGCCATAATCAGGGCACGGCAGTGATAATAAGCGCACAAACTTCCGACCATATCAAGGTTAAAAGTGCGGAAAAGGGGTGAGGAGGTGAAGGAAAAGAGGGTCCAAGGGGGAGAAACGTGAGGGGAAAAGGGGGAAATCCGCACTTTTGCAGCGGTTTTAGGGTTCCCCCTTTTCCCCTTAGTTTCATCCCCCTTGATTACGCTCAAACTATAACAGGTATCAATCGGCTCACCCTTTGGAGCAAAGTGTCATTACGAATAGTTCAACGTCCAAAGCAAAATATTGTACAATGGTTTTGTGCCAGCTTTTTACTATTATTTTAGACGAATATTAGTATGAATGCCGGTCGGCGGTATTGACATTTGCTCCCGGCTGGATTATAATATCCTTGATTTCGCGCAGGCGTTGTGGTATGCTTCAAGCTGAGCATATCCCCCTGTGCGATAAGCAAACGCACAAAAGCCGTTTTGACAGCAGCTGTCGCAACAGCATGAAAGGAGAAGTATCATGGATAAATTCGTATGTGACCTTTGCGGATACGTTTACGACCCTGAGGTCGGCGATCCCGACAACGGAATCGAGCCCGGCACCGCCTTTGAGGATCTTCCTGAGGATTGGGTTTGCCCCCTCTGCGGAGCAGGCAAGGATTCGTTCTCGGAGGAGTAATTGAAAGCTGAATCGGACGCAAACGCTGATAAACGCTGAAAACCCCGCACGGAAGCTGTCTTCTGTGCGGGGTTTTTATGTGCGGGGATGATGCTGATATTTGTCTGAAATGATACCAAAAGGTGGGCACATAAACGTTTTGATTTGTGCGGTGAGATGGTTGTAAGGACGCTTTGTTCCTGCGGGTGAAGTGTTTGAGAACTGCTATAGTTTGAGCAGTTAACCATGTGTAGGGACGCTTTGCTCCTTCGGATGAGCCGATTGATACCTGTACCAGCTTGTGCGATTAACCATCTGTAAGGATACTTTGCTCCAAAGGGTGAGCCGATTGATACCTGTTATATTTTGAGCGTAATCAAGGGGGATGAAACTAAGGGGAAAAGGGGGAACCCTAAAACCGTAGCAAAAGTGCGGATTTCCCCCGTCCGCAGTTAATGCGTAAGCATTTACTGCTCCTCACGTTTCTCCCCCTTGGACCCTCTTTTCCTTCACCCCTTTTTCCCTTTTCCGCACTTTTAACCTTGATATAGTCGGAAGTTGGTGCGCTTATTATCACTGCCGTTCCTTGATATGACATTGTCCGTACTACAAGGATAGATGTTCATTATTACTTTGTACTCCTGCTTCTAAACCCATTTGATACCGTGTTCGCCTTTGTTGGTTGCCGTGGATGATGGGGGAGCGAGTGCGTGGTATCAAGCTTGAGTGATTGGAAGATTTTGTTCCTTGATGATGGGATGGCGAGTGCGCAGTGTCAAGTTGAATGATTGGAAGATTTTGTTTGTTGGAATGTTTCGGGGGGATAATTGGGGGAGAAATGATAAAAGCGACAGCTTGGTACGAAGTCGGGGTACGATGTTGCCGGGTGAAAACTTCGTACCTTTCGTACCTTTCAGACACATAAATAAGATTAACAGCCTTACAAGTAGAATAAAATAGTTTATAATTATGTAATAAATAAAGAAAAAGAGCAGATTTAATCGCTTTTTCTATTAATTACAGCGCTATTAAGGCAATACAAGTACGATAGGTACGAAAGGTACGATAATTTAAGTAGTAGAAAACGTACCTCTGTTATGTTATCTTGAAAAGTCTGAATCCTCTTTCACCACAAATCTTTACAGGACACGTGCCGGAAGTAACTCTCTGAATCATATACCCCAGCCTTTCCTCGCCCTTGTAGAACATCTGTTCGTAGTCAACCTCTGCCCTTGCGGACTTGGAGGCTTTGCGGCTGTTGACTGCCATCACGTAATCCTCGGCGGTGACATCACTTTTGCCGACTATGCGGTTGCCCGCTGAGGATATGTTAAGCTCTAGCGACCCGGCATTGCGTTATGTGCAAGTGCCATATCTGCTTGGCGTTTTTATACGAGTTTAGTATGAGATATTTATACGCCGCTATTTAACATATCCTGCAATCGCTTCCGCAAGCTTGTCGGGCTCGAATCTTCCCCCGACACGCCTTTCATTATTCTCGGTGGTGGAATGCCACAGGTATTCAATCTCCGGGACGCCGCGCGTAAGTCCCAGCGAATCAAAGTAAACGGGTCCCTCAGCGATGTCATAAGCGTAAATCACGCGGTCTATGGGCGAGCGCATCAGCGCAAATTCCAGCTCGTACACCGGCAGGTAATAGCCCTTGCCGCTGTCATAAACCGCTGCGATGAACCGCTCTCCCTCCGCCCATACAGGATATCCCAGATACTGCTCCGAGCCGTTGCCGTAGTGCCAGAGGGTTATATTTGAGGATTCCACGGCGGCTTCACCCGAGCCTGCGGTGAAATCGTTCAGGACACGCAGGGTGTAGAGCGTGCCGTCCGTCCTGCCGGATACCTCGGCGGCCTTTTCATCCGGGAGGATGTCTGTAACCTCGAACTCAATCAGCCTCAGCCCCGGCTTGCCTTTTAACAGCTCCGCCGAGATGTCCGCGAAGTCGTAATTTCCCAAAAAGTCCGCTTCTGCCGAGAAGCTCGGGCGGTATTCGGTCAGCTTCACATCGTGATACTTAAACAGCTTATGGCGGTTTTCCGAATTGTCGGTATCGGGGATGTCAAAGCCTTTGAAGGATATTCCCCGCGCCGCCCAGTCCGCGCGCATAAAGCCGGTGAGGTCTTCCAACGTCATCTTGTAGGTGTAGACCGCAGAATCCGGGTCGGACGGCTTCAGGACAAGCGCTTCGGACGCCGCCATTGCAAGGTCGAGGTTGGGGAAATCGCTCATGGAAAATCCCACATCGGGATAATTGCTGTCTGCAAGCTCGCTATAAAGCGCGTTCGCAAGCGCTATCCACTTGTCGCCGCGCTGGTAGGCGATATCCCTGCCGTTGACGTTGTAGACATCAAACAGCATTTCAGGGAGGTAATAGCCGTACTCATTCGGTTCGGAGATAATCGCAATGCTCTCGGCGGCGGAGGTTATGACGGTGGGGGCTATGAATATCTCCTGCGTAAGCTTTCTGCCGTTAAGATAATCATATGTGATGCGCGCTTTAACAAGCGCTCTTACACCCGGATATTCTGTAAATGCGGTGTTGCCGGTGATTTCTGCGGCTTCGGCTGGGGTGTAGGTCTCTATCGTCTCCAAGCGGACAAGCCCGTAAGCCTTACCGGAGCTGTACATATCCTCGGCAAGCTCCTTATACGAGAATGTGCCGCCGGTTGCGGAGTTGAAGATTATCAGGTCGGTGTCCTCATAAACCGTCTGCACTGGCAGGGTGTTGACGTAATCCAGACCGTAGATATCCGTCCAGCACTTTACAAGGCGATTGAGGATGGTGCCCAGCGTTTTGGCTTCATATATGCCGTGATATTCTGCCGGGTTTTCGGCGGCGGTGGTCACTCTTGAAAAGCTCTCGGAACAGCCATAGAGCTCCTTGGCGACTTCGGGATAGCCCACCCCGCGCGCAAGGGCGAAATCATAATCATAGACGGTGACAATATCATAGATAAAGGCGTAACCGCTTAAGGGGCGGGTTATCTGCGAGCCATCCTCTTTATAAAGGAGCAACGCCGCGATTACATCGCCCTTTGCATATGGCGGCTGACCGGATACCTGATTTTCGGGGGTTCCCGGCAGGCAGATGATCACTTCGCGGTCAAGAGTTTCGCGGTCGATGTAATCATATGTGATGGCGGCGCGGTAAAAGCTCGAATCCGAATCCTCATTCGGGCGATATCCCGCAAGCTTACGCGATTCCTCGGCTGGGATAAGCTCTGATATCTCTATGCGGTAAAGCGAGTCGATGTCGCTGTCGAGATTGCAGCAGAGCTCTTTTAAGCTATCCGCCGGGAGCGGGTCACTCTGCGAGACAAGCTTGCCGTCATACACGCCCTTATTCTCGTATTCCGGGACATCCTCGGGGGTGAGCAGAGGCACAGCAGGCTCGAAGGGACCTTCCACCACCGGGGTTTCATCGTCGTGGGCTGTGCTGTCCGGGTCATCGGGGCTGGGTGAGGGCTCATGAATGTCTGATACCCCGCCAACGCCGGGGGTGGTGTCGCCGTCCGAGGGCGAAGTGACGGTGCTGTCAGCATCGCTTGGTGATGTGGCGGCAGCAGCTCCGTCCGGGACGGTCTGCGAGGTTGTGGGCGTGCTGACATCGGTTGAGACGTTTATATTGCCGTGGGCGGGCGCATCTCTCAAAAAAGCAAAGGCTAAAACAGCCGCCGCCGCGACTGCGCACGCCGCTATAGATATGTACTTGATACGGTTGTGGGCGGCTTTCGGCTTGGGTGCGCAGGCCTCGGTGCTTTCCGCCTGCTCTATCAGGTCGGAGTCGATTTCCGAAAGCATGAAAAGCAGATCCTTTCCTCTCACAGCGTTATGCCCTCCTTTTTAAGATATTCGCGGAGCTCTGCGCGGACCCGGCAGAGCGTGGTTTTTATGTTTGCCTCGCTCATTCCGAAGCGCTCGGCAAGCTCGGCGGTGGTGTCGGCATACCAGTATCTTCGCAGGAAGATAAGCCGCTTGCGCTCGGGGATATCCCGCAGAAAGGCGCTGACAAGATGTGCAAGCTCACGCGTTTCGACCTCGCACTCGGTATCATCCGGCGAGGAGATGAGCTCTTCAAGCTCGTCCGACAGCGTGACGAGGTCGCTCTGCCGCTTTAGGCGCTTGGAATCCCGCAGGCGGTTGAGGGAGATGTTGCGGATTATCCGTGCCATAAACGCAAAAAGGCAGTTTACAGGTCTTGCTGGCGGGATAGCGCCCCACGCCGCCATGTATGAGTCGTTTTCGCACTCCTCACTGGCGCTGCTGTCGCGCAGGATGTTATAGGAGACTGCCCGCAGGCGGGTGCCGTATTTATCACGCGTGTGTGCGACGGCGGATTCGTCGCGCGAAAGGTATAGGGTGACTATTTCTTCATCGGTCATGGTGGGGAAGTCCTTTCTTTTGTGTCTTCATTTATTATAACACTGTTTGGGACTAATGGTTACAGCTATTTTGCAAAATTGTTTGGAAGATTTTTAGTGATATTTCCACTTGACATTTGCGAAAAAATAAGTATTATAGTAATTAGAACATATGTTTCTTACGGAGACGTCCGGCGGAAACAGGTGTTTTTTTATTCGCAAAAATTTCTTTTGATGTAACGTTTGGGATACGTTCGAGGTACTAAAGTGATACGAAACTTGTACGAAACTGAACCGAAACTAAACCGAAACTGATACGAAACTGATACGAAACTCAACCGAAACTTAAATACTTTCAGGAGGACTACATTATGAATAATCAATCTGTCAGAACATCAGCGAAAAACGCCCCCGGCTTTATCTTTTATCAGAGCTATTATGAAGCACTATCCCAGCTCAAGCCCAGACAGAGGCACGCCGTCCTTGACGCCATTCTTGAATATGCGTTTACCGGCGTCAAGCCTGAGCTTCCCGCAACTTCCAGCGCGATTCTTGCAGTCATCCTGCCGAATGTTGAATCCTGTCAGAAGCGGTATAAAGGTGCGGTTGAAAAGGCTAAGAAATCGGCTGATACCGCGGCGGATGAATCGCAGGAAAATCATGAGGAGAATAAGGAACCTTGTGAGAATAAGTCAAAGGCACAAAAATCAGAAATTTGCGAAAAGCTTATCATAGAGAAAGAGAAGGATAAGGAAAAAGAGAAAGAAAAGGATATGGATAAACGAGTGTATACGGATAAGGAGAAGGAAACCGAGAGCGAAGCCGCGTCCAAGTCCGCGCCTGAAACGCCAGCGCCGCAGAACGGCGTTCGGAGGACTTCGCCCTCCGTCGGGGACACACACGCCTCGCAAAGAGAGCTCTCGATGAAGATAATTTCGGAATATGCCGGTGGGGATTCCGAGCTTCGCTCGCTGCTTGAAAGCTGGCTGGACATAAAAAAGCAGCGCAGTCAGCCGATAAATCCCGAATCAATACGCCTGAACCTTGAAGAGCTGACACGGATAACCGCAGGAAGCGACAAAAAGGCGTATATGCGTGAGGTAATACGCCGCGGCTGGGGGACATTCTTTGAGCTGGAAAAGAAGCCATTCAAGCAGGGCGGCGGGAAGGACTGCAAATCCGGCAAGAACACCGGTGGCGCAAAAGGCATCAAGCCCGGCGGATACAGCATAAGCGACTGGGGCGAAGATTGCGAATCCAGCTTTGATATCGAGGAGTTTGACAGGTTTACTTTGGGGCTTTGATGGGGGATGGTGCGTCAAGGGAGGTTTTGGGGTGATGATGTAGATTTTATTTTTCCCAGACGTTGATTGCTTGAACATTGTTCAACGGTTGTGCGCTTTTGCAGACATTTTTAACGGGAAATAAGTATAAAACGGTACGATTTTGGTACGCTGAGCAAAAAAATAAAGCCGAAAACCCTGATGGATAAAGGGAGTTCGGCTGGTTGGTTATTATTCCCACTCGCTTCGAAAACTTTTATCCGGTGTCTCTTTCGGGCGTTTCAGGCGCTAATTCAGCTCATTTCCCCACGAAATAATCCGTTTTTCTCGCTCATCTCACTGGTATCAGCGTATTTGACATCAAATTGACCTCACGATTTGTCCTCACTTTTAGCTTGATATGCTTGGAGAAAATCGGATTACTCATTTTGAATTTGATGACAAATCTCTGAAATCTCAAGAGTTTTATTCCAGTGGCTTCGGAGTTAAGTCAAAAAGGGATTTATTGACGAGGGATCATGCTGTTTGGCTTGCAGGTTAGAGTGAAGGGCTTTTCCTGTAAGCATCTTCATTATACTGCACTTGTATGGCGAGCGCAAGCATGTTGTTTTTATTTATAGGCCATCACGCTGCTGACTTCTTCTTCGTTTGGCATTCCAGACATAGTCCAGGAAATGATCCCAATTATTCATTACTTGCCAGTAGACATCGACCTTGATAGCTTCGTTTTTCTTACTTCCGCACCAGGGTGAAATGAGAACCTCCCATTCGCATTTTGACCAGAAATAATACATCAGCGATCTGCGAAGTGCTTCAGCAAACGCCTCCTTCGTTTTCTGTTTTTTGTAATGCTTCTGAAGATCCTCCATGAAGCTGCCATGCTTGAATATGTTGTAGACTTTTATCTTATCGGTGTTGATATCGTGGTAAACAACATTCCAAACCAAGTCTGTCATGTCTGCTTCGCCTCCGGTTCATCATTTGTAAACTGGTCTGCACACTCAAAATCATGGAACAGGAAGTGCATTTTATCGATGCGCTTATTCACATGCCAATGCCCACAAAACCACGCTTTGTAATCGAGTGCGTCCTCTATTTTATCGAGCCATTGCTCAGTGCTTGCATCGACGGTGCTTTGGTCGATGAATGGTAGAAACACTTCCGTCGGCTCATATTTATATGGGCAGGTATGTGACATGACAACATCAATCGTGTGGGATGCCACTTGGTTCTCTACATAAGCCTTGATTTCTTCTGACGGTTGCTCATCAGGCCACCACCCGTACCCACGGCTGATTCGATAGAACTTATCAACGCTGTACGCACCGCCGATAACCAAGTGTTTCAGACCAGCCAAAGAGAAAATTTCCCCGTCTTTAGGGAATAGAAGATTAGGATACGCCTCCTCAAACCATACCACGCCACCTCTCCAGGTTTTCTCCTGATAAGATGAAAATGTATTAGGCCGCTGTTCGTGGTTCCCGTGAACGCAGAGCAACGTTGGCCCCAAGTAATTAAGGGCTTGCTTGAAACGCTGATCTCTCTTGTTGCCGTAGTAGTTTGCGCCTACATCCCCAAGAAGCACGATAATATCGTCAGAGGTCAGCTCCATTTTGCGGCAAAAGGCTTGTAGCTCAAATGCAGACCCGTGGATGTCGCCGGTATAGTAAATCATAGTACCTCCATGTCGTGAAGATCAGCTTTCATTTTGAACAGGATCGCATTGCCATTTTGTGCGCAGACACCGCGCAGAGGATAGTTCTTGGTGATGTCTAGCCCATTAGCTATGATAAGCTCGTGAACGAAGCGTTTACTGTGAACCGTGAACTCATGCTTGTGGTCATCAAAGAGTTTTTCAGGAACCTTAAACGACATATATTCCTTTTCCTCGCTTGGTTCGATTGCCAGGGCAGACATATCCTCATTGATTTTAATACAGATATAAGGAGGGACGCCCAACGCACGAATTACATCCTTCGATATGTAAATCCGGTCTCGTGGCCCTTTCACAGTGATGTTCAGTCTAATGGTTCTTTTTGTAGGTTCTTTACTCATACGGACCTCCTTAATATTCAATTGTCGATTCCGCTTCTGACGGCGACGCAGTTCCTCCTGCGTCATCCTCGCTGTAATCACTAAGCTGCTCAAAGAAGCTCAGCTGGTACTTCTCGATATAGTCCTTATATGTCTTGCCGATACGCTCTCTGTATTCATCCGGGAAATACTTAATCTGACGCTTTTTGACTTCGCCAGTTTTCTTATCGACATATTCTTCGGGCGTCGTAAAGAGAATTGCCTCTGCAAGGTCGAACACCAGAATCAAGCCTCGTTCAGAATTGGATACACGCCCCATAACCTTATAACGGCAGGTCTGGTCCCATCCCATGAATTTGAAAATCTTTGATACATACTCATCGGATGTGATGGTTTTACTGACCCAAACGCCCTTCTTGTTACGGCGAGCCCATTCTACAGACTCAGCTTCTTCCTCTTTGCAAGTCACAACAGCCACACGCTTCTTGGATTTGCTGGTGAAAGGTAGAATGTAACGAACTCCTTCAAACAGCCGAACACTGGCAGCGTTAAAGGTCATCTGCCTGTGCTTGAATGTGACAGCAGGCTTATTCAGCATTGAAAATTGTGTGCGAGGTGGAAGTTCATAACCTTCCAAATCCTCGTAGCCCAGCTCGCTCTGCTGCTCTAAACGAGCCTGGATGAGCTGGCGAATGAGCTCTTGCTCTTTTGCAGAATATGATTGTCCTTTTTCCGTAGGCGTACTCATCGGTTGTCCTCCATTACATCATCAGGAGCAATTGCTCCAATTCATCCTCAACCTCATAGCGGTCGGGGATATAGCCAATCAGCGGGTTTTGAACGGCGGTGCCTTCAATGCCCAGGTCGTATTCAGTCATGCCGCTAAACAGCTTATTTCGCTGTTCACGCAGGCCATAGCTAATGCCAATGCGATGACCACCCCATTTTTCGGGGTAGGCCACATGGAAAATATTGTCATCGGAAATTCTGATGCCCGATTGCTCCTTATAAGGAATGTACCGGACATTACTATCAGAATCGTCCAACTCAGCCCGCTCCCGATCTTTCTTGGGAAGCAAAATTTGTGGCTCATCTAAGAAAAAGAACATAATCTGCTGTTGGCCGCGCTCCCGGCTGATACCACGGAACCTAAATTGGTAACGCTGTATCCACTCCATCTTTTCGTAGATGGTGGCAGTAAAGGCGTTTGTTGTAATGGAGGAAGTCGGCTTTCCGTCCGCTTTCATTAAAGGGACAGCATTAGGTGTATCAGCAGAGCACCCGCGAAACGCAATTACTTGAAGCACCGGATGATAGAGAATTTCGATATGGGTGTGCTTTGTAAACCGTTCCCGGCAGGACTTACTGAGCTTGATGCTCTTCTTTGAGATGGTAAGAGAAGGTGTCCTCTGGTTCATAAAGTACACACCCGGAGGAGCTTCATAACTATGAAACACGAGGGAATCTACATTGCCATGCTCGTCACCGCGAAGGATTTTTGCCTTGTGCTGCAGAACAGCAAATTCTTCGTCATCATACACGCTGGTACAAATATCCTGAAGAGCTTCTGCGTTCATGCCACTCCAAGAGGGGCAAACGCTTATGAAGCCTTTAAGAGCACCGGATTCAATAACATGGAAGTCATGAACGCCGCCTTTCAACGCTCTTCCGCTGGCAGCAACCATGTGAGCAGCCTTTGCAATCTCATAGGTTACGATACCTTCATGATGTTCCGGGTCATACGCAGAGTCACGAGTATTATTGTTTCTCGTGACCTTTTTTGATTTGTGGTCGATAACAATGCTCTTTCGCGCTTCCAGGTGTCCCCATCGGCGTTCGTTCATCATAATGTTCTTGACCATTGCCGGAGTCCATTCGGTGTTACCTCTTAAGGTTGGGCGTTCTTTTTCCGTAAGGATCTCAGCAATTTCCTTGAGCGTATATCCAACAATATATGCCAGGAAAATAAAGCGAACGGTGGTTGCCTGATCCTCAACGATTACGAGCTGACCGTCCTCGGTATGCTTATATCCAAGTAGATCCAGAACGGGATATTGACCAGTGCTGATTCTTTGGTCATAAGACAGAATCATGCGTCTGCTTTTGTTCGTGGATTCCCAATCAGCGAGCATTGCGTGGATCTGCAGCTGGTCAGAGCTTCGAGGGTCCAAAGTGTAGATATTCTCGGTCTCAAAATAAACGCCAACCGGATGAGAGGGGTTCTTTGTCTTAAGCAGCTGGATTTGATCCAGACACTCAGACATATTTCGCGCAAATCTGGAAACACTGGCGCAGAGAATCAGATCCATCTTCTTATCTGTAGCGTCTTTTATCATGCGTAAAAAGGCCGGACGCTTCTTAATAGAAACGCCAGAAATACCTTCATCACTGTAGATTTCAAGCATTTCCCAATTCGGCGTTTTCTCAACTTTTTCCGTATAGTACCTGGTCTGGTTTTCAATAGAGGAAACCTGTTCGGTGCTCTTTGTGCTGACACGAGCATACACGGCGACTGTTTTCTGACCATCGTCCTGAACAGTGGGCAGCGGCTTGGCTGGTATAAACTGCGCCTTGGGGGATGCATTCGACGTCCATACTCTACGGCGAATATTGGCCTTGATAATTTCTCGGTCTGCGTCTTGTGGTCTCCAGGTACTAATAGACTGCTGCGGGGTCTCAATAACCTCCGAAGACTCCTCATCGACAGTTACAATTTCATTTTTCTTGTCAGATTCCATAGTGACCGCCTTCCTGCAGTACATGCTTATCGATTCCGAGGAAAACTCCCTCTATCCATTTGCGATATTCATCGGGGTTCATTTCGGTGAAGCTGTATGCCATGCGGTACAATTCTTCTTTCTGCTGATCCTCGTTGATAATCGTGTTGATGTTATATGCCTCATCTTCGGTGATGATATGTATTGGAGTGGCCAAGTCAAACAGGTACCGAATCAGACTGCAAAACTCGCCAGTATTGGCGGCAAGATAAGCCCGTGATTGCGTTGCAATGCAGTCAATCCGACCCTCTTTGCAATCATGTATCAGGCGGAGCATTTCTGGACGGTTCTTGATTTCCTTGCGGCCAGTAATATCGATGTACACACCAACAAGCTCAAAATCCGTAGAGTCAGAATACTTCTTTGCGTAATACTTGGTATGATATTCTAAAGCCTGTGCGCGTCTGCGCTCCCACAGCTTTGCCAGTTTCACATAACCGGCGACCCTCAGTTTTTTCTCCATAATATCTCTCCTGAATGTTTGCTCTGTAACGAGGCAAAGTGGTTATGCCTCATCCAATTTTTGAGGGAGCTGCCAGTACCAGCAGCCGCCAGAACGGTACGTCTTAATCTGCAATTCTTTCTTGACCTTCTCAACGGTCCGACTTCCGATGCCAATATTGGAAAGCCCTGCATATACTTCCTTGGCGGGCTTGTCCCCATGTTCCAAAAGCTGAATCATCTTTGCTCGTGCTTTTTCCCGTTTTGTAGTTTTGACGGTAATGCTGTCAATCAAGGCTGTTGTGTCCAGCTCGTAACGGCCATGCCACTCAATGCAACCTGAATCAGAGAAGGAAAAAGCGATAGCAGCACCTTCAGGGGCCAAGCTTGATTTGATCGGATACATGTAGCGAATCCCAGGACGGCTCTCGTCCCTTGATATCATTAAAACGCTTCGAGCAATAGCTGCAATATCGATGGACCCAAGTCCCCGGTACAAGTTTTTAGCTCCGTTTCCTTTGTTCATGTGTCCAATCAGAATGACAGCACAGTGGTGCTTTTCTGCAGTGCTTGCAAGCTTGCGCATGACAGAGCGCATTTTAGTGGCGCTTTGCATGTCAGCATCCGGAGGAATAAAAGCCTGTAAAGGATCAATAATAAAGGCAGTGGCTCCAGTCTCTTCGATGGCAGCTTCTATTCTGCCGTCTTCCAGGGTCAAGGCAATATCGTCATCAATAATGTAGGCAACCCTGTCGCAGTTTGCCCCGGCCTTCATCAGCCGGGGCTTGATTGTATCTGCCATTCCATCTTCCGCACACTGATAAATAGCAACGCCTGGTCCGGGCAAGCGGTATCCATCAGGCATCTTTTGACCATTTGTTAGAAGAGATACCAAATTGAGAACAAACGTAGATTTGCCCTCGCCGGGATCGCCTTGGATTACGGTCAGCTTGCCGTAAGGTATATATGGATACCAGAGCCAATCAACAGGTTTAGCAGTCACATTGGAGTAGTATTCGCAGATTGTATTTCCCATCTTAACCTCGCACATATATCCGCAAATTGACACTGAGTATACTTCGTTTTAATTATAATATTTGCCAATTCGTGCTGCCATCGCCATTTTGGCAATAACCCTGTTTCCGGTGCGCCAATTTGGCAAAAACGGCTCCAAGGTCGTATTTTTGAAGATAATAAGCTCGCATAGGACCGGAGACCAAAAGTGCGTGCTTCCTTGCGAACATAGAAAAAGAAGCACCGCAAACGCGGTGCTTCTCGCATGAGAGAGGCAAAGCACTGTGTTACTCTGCATCTCTCTGTTTATCGTTTAGTTATTTGGTTTTGTGGCACCTGAGTAATACCAAAGCATCTTGGCAGGCTCTTTCATCGGCTTGCCGCATTGCCTGGACCATCATGGCCTCATCTTCGGTTATGCTTGTGTCTACGACCTCTTCGTTTCCGATCAGTTCATCCACGGAAACCTTGAACAATTTAGACAGTCGCAGGAGCGTTTCAATGGACGGCTCTCTTTTGCCACTCTCGTAGCGGCTGTAAACAGACGGTGAGCAGCACAGATATTCCGTGACCTCCTGCACCTTGAGTTTGCGACTTATTCTGATTTCTTTCAATCTCATGATATCCTCCGCTTCCGAGGGATGCGAAGTGACACAAAAACATTACCTCAATGGTATATCGTACTACCAAATTGGTAAGTGGTCAAGGTGGTAATTACCGAATCGGTAATTTATTCGTTTCCATAGCGGTAGTAAAATATATATATTAAGGGGAAGGAGGAACATCGAGTGAACATTAAAGAAATTCGTGTTCGCAAGAATCTGACGCAGCTTCAGGTTGCAAATGCACTTGGCGTATCCTCCGTCGTGTATTCCCGTTACGAAACTGGAAACCGACAGCCCTCCGTAGATGCTTTGATCCGGCTGGCTGACCTCTTTGGCGTAACAGTGGATTATCTTCTTGGAAGACAGGAAGTTGAAGATTCTACGCTGTCAGAATATGAGATTCAGCTATTGGTAGCATCTCGTAACGCAGATGAGCGAGCAAAAGAAGACGCATTGAATATGCTGTTGGCCCACGCCGTAGATAACAAACCGAAATAACCGAAAGGGAACTGCTGAAAACTGCAGTTCCCTTTCTTTTTGCCTATGGAATTAGAATCGTTTGGTTCGTTCCTTCAGTGAGTAATCGAATCCGGGTTTTCCGCACCGGTCACAGCTATCCTTCTGCTTCTGGAACGGATCGAGCCTGCTAATGATATAAGCTCGTGTGTCCATGTACTCCTGTAAGCAGCGCCCACAGAGGCAACGTGTTTCTGTTCGGGCCGTTTGATATCTCCACATCCCCAGGGTCTTCTTCAGCCCATTGGAAATAGCGTTGAGCATGTCCCCGTCATCAACGATGCCTATGTACGCACCCAGCTCATTCTGGTTCACCGTTCGGATCTGCTCCAGGAGAACAACAGAGGGTTGCGTAAGGCCAAACTCTTCACCCAGGAAGATATGAGAAGGGAGATACTTGCACTTATGTGCGCTGGAGATTGCGGCAATGACTGTGGTAGGGCTGTGCTCGTTAAAGTTGTCGGCCTGAACCACAAGAACAGGGCGTCGGCCTGTCTGTACGGAGGCGCTGTGCTCACCGAAGTCGTAGCAGTAGATTTCACCGTGCTTAACTTTTCGATCCATCATAATGTAAATTCTCGCTTTCTGATGTCGTAGAGGAATGTCCTCTCACTGATTCGGAAAGCAGAGGCTTAATTATCAACGCCCATCAATAGTTTTTTTAGCGTTGCCAGGGATCTGCTGATGCTCTGCTGAACTGCCTGCGGTGAAACCCCCTCGGCAGCGGCAATGTCTACGAAAGACTCACCATCGAAAAAGTGCTTCATAATTCTGTCCTTCTGAGCAGGCGGAAGTGAATCAATCAATTCATGAAGTGCAGCCTGTTTCATCTCATCCTCAAAAGGATCGACGATCATTTCCGGGTGATACTTCTCAAATTCACCGTCCTCGTAGGGATACAAATCCCCGTATTTGGCATTGCGAAGGGCGAACTTCCTGTTGTTGCTGTTAAAACGAACAATGGGCAGTGCCATTTCTGCGGAAAGGTAGAGATAGGGCTCGTATTCAGCAAGCTCTTCAGAATACTTTTCCCGCAATTCTTTTTCGGGCAGCAACGAAGCAACGGCCCAAACTTCTTCTCCCTTGTAATAGGGATATTCCATTCTTAAATTGAATACACGATAGTCGCCCTTGAACAGACGGCGGTAATCATCACAATTGTATGACATTATATAGTCCTCCGATTTTTTGAGATTTGGGTTGGGTGGCCAAATCTTGGCGGAGGACCGCGGCAGCGTGTTTGCCTATAATAGGCAAAAAAATAAGGGACGCTTTTGCAACGAATTACAAAAGCGTCCCGGTCATGGTGTGTCTCTGGGCACAAAGTAAAAACCCCCGTGAATTGTCTTTGAGTTTGTTGCCCTCAAAGGCTAATTCACAGGGGTTCGTTGAACGTTTTCAGTTGTGATTTGAAAGTGTGTTAGGGGTCATCTCTGCACTCTGAACGTGTGCTGAGCCAGATTTTTCAAAATATTGCGTATTTTGAAAGTGTGTTGGAGGAGTTATGGAGCGAAAACAGCCTTATCCATCGCTAAACAACACGGCAAATGGCATGGTGGAGTCCTGTGTAACGGATTTCTTCAGGGATGCGTATTCATCACTCGTCAGAATCTCTTTGGCGTGTGCAATGTGGTTCCGGGCCAGCTCAAGGGTGCCAAGATGGTTCATGGCATGAAGCAGCCAATAGTGTGCGCGGGTATTTTCAGGAGTCAGTTCGACCGCTCTGGCAGCATACTGCCGGAGTCCGGTGAAGTCTTTTGCTTCATCCAGTGTAGCGAGCAGCTCATTTACGATACCGATATATTGCAGCCTGTACTTTGTTGCAATGGGCTTTATCCACATCTCACCATCGGCATTTTCAAATACGGTCCCCTTATACAAGGCAACAGCCTTTTTCATAAGCTCGACCTTGTACGGGATGATGGTTGTGTGCTGCGCTTCTTCCAACAGAAGATCAAATTGATTCAGGTCGGTCATGATGTTCAAATCGGGGTTGACGCCATAACCGGTGCCAGAGTGAACAATCAGCGGATATGGAGAAATAAGATCAAACGCCTTTTTGAACTTATGGATGTAGTTGCGCACATACGAAGCAGATGCCTCCCACTTGTCTTCCTCCTCCGGCCAAAGTGCAGAGACAATGGGCAGCGGATGGAAAGTAGACTTGGGGTTCAAGAGCAGATATGTCACAACACGGCTACATTTGGGAGCATTGAACTCCCGTTCTGTAAGAACACCTTGTGCAGTACAGATACTCATACTGCCAAAGAAATTGACGATGATATCTTTGTCGGTTTTGATTTCTTCCGGAGCAAGTGCCAGCCTGGAGCTGTCAATGGATTTCTGCTGTGCCATAGCACGGTGGATTACATACGCAAACACATTTAATGCGCTATCATACTGGATATACCGCTTTGGATTCCGGATTGCGAGGATACCAACGGGATTTGGTCCAAACGGAACGCCAATTACAGATTCCACCTTAAGACGCTTGTAGATCGCATATTCCTCCGGATGCTCTCGTTGCACCGTGCCCATATCGGTCAAGCAGATAGACGATCCGCTTTTAAGCGCTTCAATCCAGTTTGGCATAGACTTGGCAAGCTGAAACTCTCCGAAAAGGGAAGTGGTCTTGTCCTGCGATGCAGCGTTATACCACCAAAGCGGCGTCCAAATATCCAAGTCCAAATCGACATCCAGGATGCCGGCCCAATCGCCGCCATAAAATCTGCAGGATGTTTTCAGTGCTTCCTCAGCAATCAGCCGAGGATCATCGGACTCATGCAGCTTTACTTCCAAAGCAGTAACAGCACGATCCTTCTCAATGCAGTATTTCACATATTCGATATCATACGTTTCACCGTCGATAAGAACGGTAGACGGCGACGTGGGGACCGATCTCTCTGCCCGTCCAAATATACCTCCAAATATCTTCGACATAGCGATACCTCCTAAAAAAGAAAACAGCGCAAAACTCTTCCAGTCAGATAGCTGGCAGTTTTGCGCTGTGATGCTGTATCTATGCTGCCAGTTATCGATGGCAGTTCATATATCAGGCAGGTACGCAGGATGTTAGTCCTTGGTCTTTGTGAAGATCCTCTCCGGAAAGACCGATGCTGCAATCAGATCAGAAGGGTCGATTTCCAGAGCGTCCGCAATATTGAAGAAAACCTCAAGAGAGAAAGGGCGAGCAATTCCCGGTGCCTCAATGGAACTGATATGTGAGCGGCTTACATTGGCCTTTTCAGCCAGCTGTTCCTGAGACAAGCCACGCATCTTTCTAAGGGCGGCAATGGCGATGCCCAAGTGAATGAACCTGTCTCGGTTTTTGAGTTCCTTTTCATTATTCAATGTGCATCACCTCCTGCTTTGCGTGATGGTCTGTTTGCTCATATTTATTATACTTTCATTCCTCAAAAATAGCTGTACCTGCCTAAAAGCACTTGACTAATATTTTGAGCAATAGTAAAATTATCTATGAATGCGCATCTGAATTACAGCATTTATCTTGCGAGTTCACAATTTGCTGTGTCTCAGCGTTATAATGGAAATAGACGCAAGGCGCAGGAGGTGTTGTAGGTGACTTGCTGCTTTTTCGGACATAAAGATACCCCTTCGAGCGTATATGAAAAGCTCGAAGAGGCTGTAGAAAAGGTTATTGTTGAAGATGGGGTTTCTTCTTTCCTTGTCGGTAATCAGGGCCAGTTCGACAGTATGGCATTGAGTGCGCTACGGAAGCTGAAAATTAAGTATCCGCACATCAATTATAACGTAGTGTTGGCCTATATGCCTGCAGAAAAGGAAATGTGGAGTCCTTACGAATATGGTGAGACTATGCTACCGGAGGGCATCGAAAGCGTCCACCCCCGCTACGCAATCTCCTGGCGTAACAAGTGGTTGGTCAACGAGAGCGATATGGTGATCTGCTACATCACCCATGGTTGGGGTGGAGCGGCTCGTTATGTAGAGATGGCAAGGAAAAAGCATAAGACTATAATCGAACTGCCAAAATAATTGGAGAACCTGGTGTGTAAATGCGCACCAGGTTTTATTATACACCAAATTAGTGGAAACTCTCTTGCAAAACGGTCGAAATCAGCCGTATTTAAGGATATCATCTTGAAAAAACGCACAAGTGGGTATATAATATAAAATAAACTATTATTACGAGGTGACTAACTATAAAAAGTCAATAGCTTTTTAGAAA
>ULUA01032939.1_pt1 | contig 23043 bp, 20 predicted proteins | sample 1958081 | NCBI WGS metagenome assembly ULUA01 (sample SAMEA4835748, study PRJEB28245) | human gut metagenome | biome: gut microbiome; material: fecal sample | place: Denmark | collected 2008
AAGAAAGAGAATTACCATATATTACATACAGGAGGAAAATGTTATGGCTATTTTTAAAGGAGCAGGAGTTGCGATTGTCACACCGATGAAGGAAAATCTGGATGTGAATTACGAAAAACTCGAGGAGATCATCAATTACCAGATCACAAACGGTACAGACTGTATCGTGATCGCAGGAACGACCGGCGAGGGATCGACACTTACCATGGAGGAACACGCAGCGGTGATCCGTGCGGCAGTGGAATTTACCAAACATCGTGTTCCGGTTGTTGCGGGAACCGGTTCGAACTGCACAAAAACAGCGATTCAGCTTTCCAAGGAAGCCGAAGAGGCAGGAGTGGATGGCCTGCTCGTGGTAACACCGTACTATAACAAAGCGACCCAGAACGGACTGATCTCACATTATTCCCAGATCGCGCAGGCGGTAAAGACACCGATCATCATGTACAACGTACCGGGAAGAACCGGATGCAACATGCTGCCGGAGACAACCGCGTACCTGTTTGAGCATGAGGAAAATATCGTGGGCTTAAAGGAAGCGACCGGAAATGTCGCGCAGGCATCCAAGACCATGTATCTGACAGACGGAAAACTGGATCTGTACTCCGGAGAAGACGGACTGGTTGTTCCGTTACTTTCCATCGGAGGAATCGGTGTGATCTCTGTCTGGTCCAATGTGGCACCGCAGAAAGTGCATGATATGGTGGCAAGCTATCTCGCAGGAGATACCAAAAAGGCGATGAAACTGCAAAGAGAGGCACTTCCGCTTGTGGATGCGCTCTTCTCCGAGGTCAATCCGATCCCGGTAAAGAAGGCGATGAACCTGATGGGAATGAATGTCGGAAGTCTGCGTTCCCCACTCTGTGAAATGGGAGAGGAAAACGCGAAGAAGTTAGCAGAGGTCATGAAAGCGTATGGCATAAAGCTGGCATAGGAATTTGGCAACAGGCAGGGAAGAACCGGAAAGATAAAGGTGTATAAAAAAATGACAAAAGTGATCATGAACGGATGTAACGGAAGAATGGGGCAGGTCATTACGGGCCTCATAGAGCAGGATGAAACGGTTGAGATCGTGGCAGGGATCGATCAGTATGACGGGATCAAAAACGATTATCCGGTCTACGCTTCGATCGAGGACTGCGAGGTCGAGGCAGATGCGGTGATCGATTTCTCCAATGCGGCAGCAGTGGACGGCCTGCTTGATTATTGCGTGAAGCGTCAGATCCCGGTGGTTTTGTGCAGTACCGGGCTTTCGGAAGAGCAGTTAAAAAAAGTGGAGGAGAGCAGCAAAAAAGTGGCAGTGTTAAAGTCTGCAAACATGTCACTTGGCGTCAACACGCTGCTTGAGATCCTGCCAAAGATCGTAAAGATCCTCGCACCGGCAGGCTTTGATATGGAGATCGTGGAAAAACACCATAACCAGAAGTTAGACGCACCGAGCGGTACTGCGCTTGCGCTTGCGGACTGCATGAACGACGCGGTGGGCGGAGATTATGAATATAAATATGACCGCACAAAAGAGCGCAAGAAGAGAGAAAAAAATGAGATCGGCATTTCCGCGGTCCGTGGCGGCAGCATTGTCGGTGAGCATGAGATCATCTTTGCCGGAATGGATGAAGTGATCGAAGTGAAGCATACGGCATATTCGAGAGCCATCTTTGGGAAAGGCGCGATCGAAGCGGCGAAATTCTTAAATGGAAAGCCGGCGGGACGTTATGATATGAGTGACGTGATCCGGGGATAAGAAGGAAAAAGAAAAAATAAAAAAGAAGCAGGGTCCAGTTTATAACAACTGGATGCCTGCTTTTTCTAATGCTTTGATGTCGTCCGGTTTCCAGATCGAAGACTGAACCTCTCCGATATGAGCCTTTCGTAAAAAGAACATACAGATACGGGACTGACCGATACCGCCGCCGATCGTGTATGGAAGTTTCTCGTCAATGACCGCTTTCTGGAACGGAAGCTTTGCGCGTTCCGGGCAGCCTGCCTTGTCAAGCTGGGAAAGGAGCGCCTTTTTGTCTACACGGATACCCATGGAAGAAAGCTCAAGCGCGATGTCAAGAACCGGATAATAAACTAAGATATCGGCATTTAACGCCCAGTCATCATAATCCGGGGCTCTGCCGTCGTGTTTCTCGCCGGATTCCAACGTGTCACCGATCTTTAAGATGCACACAGCGCCTTTGGTCTTGGTGATGTAAAATTCACGTTCCTTCGGTGTGTATTCCGGGAACATATCCTCAAGCTCCTGGGAAGTGATAAAGAAGATCTCTTCCGGAAGGATCTCATGTATGTAATCATATTGAATGGACATATACTTTTCAGTCTTGCGTAAGACTTTGTAAACCGTGCGCACGGTATCTTTTAAATATTCTTCCGTACGGTCTTCTTTTCGGATGATCTTTTCCCAGTCCCACTGATCCACGAAAATAGAGTGGATATTGTCAGTTGTCTCGTCCCTGCGGATCGCGTTCATGTCCGTGTAAAGACCTTCGCCGCAGGAAAAGCCGTATTTTCCAAGTGCGTAGCGTTTCCACTTTGCGAGAGAGTGTACGACCTGTGCTTCTTTATCATTCTGCTCAAGAATGCCAAAGGAGACCGGACGCTCCACGCCGTTTAACTCATCGTTCAATCCGGAGAGCGGATCTACGAAAAGCGGTGCCGAGACACGGGACAGATTTAAGCGCAGCGCTAAAAGATTCTGGAAGAAATCTTTTACCGTCTTGATCGCGATCTGTGTGTCATGCAGATTCAGTTCCGAATGGTAATCTTTCGGTATAATTAAATGATCCATTATGTTTTTTCCTCGATTCTGTATAGGGTTCTTGGATTTTTCCTAATTTATTATAGCAATCTCGTTTTTGTTTTTCAATGATTGTGCAGATATTTGTGCAAAGAAATTTGATATGGTATACTGAAAAGAAAACCGGGGGAGTAAGGAAGAGCAGAATGGGAAAAAAGAATGAAAAAGAAAAAAGCAAAAAAGACGAGATAGTAAAAAGGCGGGAAGCAGAGGGATTTCTGCCAAAATATTCCGAGCGTTACTTCGCGGGAAGGGGAAAAAGCAGACTTATCTGGGGATTCATCTGCGCGTTTATCGGGATCGAAGCTTTTCTCGCGGCGGAGGAGAGAGCGTTTTATTCCGCAGGATGGAACATGGTGGCATTTTTTAGTATAGCAGTCGTGATCTATGTGATCTGGCCGTGCGGCCGCGTCTTAAAAAGGAAAAAGATGCTTGGCTTCTGGCTGCGGCAGGAAGGGATCGAGCAGGAGTTATTCTTTGGCAGAACAAGGATGCTGCCGTACAGCTATTACGACGGGCTGCTGCGCGAGGAAAAATACTACTACAAAGAGTCCTGTTTTCAGATCGGAAAAGGGAGGGATAAACTTTGCTTTCCGTATGAGATCGGAAACCAGAAGGCGAAGAATCATGTCCATGACTTTCACAAGCGGTTGAGACCGTATCTGAACGAAAAAATGCCAACCTATTATTCCTGCTGCGGGGTGCTGGACCGGAAATATTTTTACCGGAAGAACCGCAGGATACACAGCGCGATCCTCTGGGTCACCACGCTTGTGTTCTGGGGACTCAGATCCGATATTACACGTATTGGCCAGGCGGGAGTCTGCGGGGCGGTTGTCGGCGCGATCGCAAGTATTGCGCTTTACTATATTTTTAAGGACGCGGTACTCGAACAGAAAGTTTGGGATGATTTAAAGAAAAAACTGCCGGACTGCTGGAGCCATGTACAGGGAAATCCGTATATGGGCTGGATCGTGTTCTGGATCGAAACGGGTTTCTGGATATTTGTCATGCTTATGATCATCCTTTTTGCGGGAGAATAGAGGAAAGATATGTTACGGGAAAAACAATATGAGAGAAAAAACTGGCGGTCGGTGATCCATATGACATGGGATCCGGGCAGCTCGGAAGTGATCCGAATCCATATGGTGCCGCCGCGTTTCCTGCCGTTTCGCAAGGTGCCGTCCATAGCGATCTTAAACGGGCAGGAGCTGCTGCCGTTAAATGAGGCATGGGCGATCCTGTTTACGGAGTTTGCCAATGCGGTAAACGCGCATGGAGCGGGAGAAATGAGCGAAGAGGATCTGACAGGGATTCTGGACCGTACCTTCGCCGGGGTAAAAAAAGTGTATCCGCAGGCAACGGATGAGATGCTAAAAGAGGATCTGCTCGCGATCACGGATACATTCCGCACAGTGGCGCGCGGTGAGATTCCGGAAGTGGAGATCGGCGGGCTGTCGCTTGCCGGGTACGCGAAAAATATGACCGCGCCGCACCGGATGGATCTTATGGTATCGGCAATGACGGTAAACGGCGCATGGCACTGCAATCAGAAATGTCTGCACTGTTACGCGGCGGATCAGAAGCTGTCGGAGGTGCCGGAACTTTCGACCGGAGAGTGGAAAAAGATCATTGCCGCCTGCAGGAAGGCGAAGATCCCGCAGCTGACGTTTACCGGCGGGGAACCGACACTACGGGCGGATCTCTGTGAGCTGATAAAGGAGGCGCGCTGGTTTGTCACAAGATTAAACACAAACGGCGTGCTGCTCTCACCGGAGCTTTGCGCGAATTTGAAAGAAGCGGAGCTGGACAGTGTCCAGGTGACGTTTTATTCGGACAAGGAAGCGGTACATAATGAGCTGGTCGGGGCGGACAATTATAAAAAGACGGTGGATGGGATCAAAAACGCGCTTGCGGCGGGACTTAATCTGAGCATCAATACGCCGCTTTGCACGAAGAACCGGGAATACCGGGATACGCTCGAATTTTTACACGCGCTCGGTGTCACCTATGTGACCTGCTCCGGGCTCATCGTCACCGGAAATGCGAGAAAGGAAGAGTCGGAGCGGACGCAGCTTGCGGAGGAAGAACTGTATCGGATCTTGGAAGATGCGGCGGCGTACTGCTATGCGAACGGGATGGAGATCGCGTTTACTTCGCCGGGCTGGATTGCAGAAGAAAAACTGCTCGCGATCGGACTTTCGGTGCCGTCCTGCGGCGCGTGTCTGAGCAATATGGCGATCGCGCCGGATGGCAGGGTCATACCGTGTCAGAGCTGGCTGGATGAAAAACCGCTTGGAGATATGCGGACGGAAAGTTTTAAAAAGATCTGGAACCGTGCTGCGAGCAGAAAGCACCGGGCATACGCTTCCAAAAATAAAAAGAGCTGCCCGTTAAGGGAAAGGGGAGAAAAACAGAAATGAAAAAATACACATGGAAGATCTGCATGGTTTTTGCGCTTGTCCTGTTCTGTCTGTTCGGTCAGAAAGAACGTGTCATGGCGTATTCAGATGCACTTGATGAGATTGAAGATTATGAGATAAAGATAAAACCGGCATCGGACGGTTCTTTGTATATGACCTACCATATTGCGTGGAAGGTGCTGGATGACGAGAGTGAGGGCGCGCTGACCTGGGTAAAGATCGGGATCCCGAATGAATATGTGGAGGATGTACGCCCGCTCAGTGACAGCGTAAAGAGCGCAAAGTATAAAAGCTATGACGGCGGGGATTATGTGAGAGTGGATCTTGACCGGGAATATTATGCGGGAGAGGTAGTGGATATTGATTTTTCCATTCACCAGCATCATATGTATGAAACGGCGGGGCAGTGGCGCACCTATAATTTCACGCCGGGCTGGTTTGACGAGATCGAAGTGGATCATCTGGCTGTCTACTGGAATCAGAAAGGCGTGGATTCCGTCCCGTATCAGGCGGTAGAGGAGGGAGATGATTATCTGTGGGAGACCAGCCTGTTTCCGGGGGAACGGTATTCTGTCACGGTCGATTATCCGGCGGATTTTTTTGAGAGTGAGGATGACGCGGTAACGAGCGCGCGGGCAAAAACGGATGTGGTGCTCATTGCGCTTCTGATCGGTGTTCCGGTCCTGGTGTGTGTCCTCGCGCTGATCTTCCGGGCACGGGTCGCAGGGAAAGATCATTATACGAAAGACCGTGGAATGGGAGGCATTTATACCTCGACGCACCATACGGGAGGCCACGGCGGCGGAGGCGGCTGTGCATGCGCATGTGCCTGTGCGTGTGCCGGTGGAGGAAGAGCCGGCTGTGCGAGAAAAGATTTCTACGGAACCAGGCTTGAAACGTTAAAAGTCAGACAGGCGATTTTAAATTATGAAAAAAATTCTTGCCAAGAAAAATGATATGTGATAGTATGTGAAACAAAGAAAAAGCGAAGAAAGAGACTCCTATCTTCAGACATCGACAGGAACACGGCGTCACCGACTGAGAGCGCTGTCCGAAAGAGGAGATAGCGGGAACACTCTGGAGCTGGTAGATTGAACCCCGGATCGAAAAGACCGGATGCAAGTAGGTTTACCCGAAGAGCGCACGTTACGCGCATAAAGTGGAGAAGGCACAGCCTTTCTCAATGCGGGTGGTACCGCGGGATATTTGACATTCTCGCCCTGGAATCTTTGGATTCCGGGGCGTTTTTTTATCCCGTCCCGCACCTATCGACACACCGCAAAAGGCGGATAGAAAAGGAGCGTACAAAAATATGGATTTTGTGACAGGAGTAACCAAAAAAGAAACATTAGAGATCAGTGAACTGCTTGCAGGGGATCTCACCGGAGAGACAGTCAGAGTAAACGGAGCCGTGCATGCCATCCGTGACATGGGCGAGGTCGCTTTCGTGATCCTGCGAAAGAGAGAGGGACTTCTTCAGTGCGTATATGAAGAGGAAAAGACAAACTTTGACTTAAAGGATTTAAAAGAGGGCGCGACCGTGGAAGTAAAGGGCGTTGTATCAAAAGAAGACCGTGCCCCGAACGGGATCGAGATCCGGTTATCGGAGATTCAGGTATTGTCTGAGCCGGTAGAGCCGATGCCGCTTGCGATTTTCAAGTGGAAATTAAACACTTCTCTGGAAGCAAACTTAAATTACCGTGCGATCTCCCTCAGAAATGTGAGAGAACGCGCAAAGTTCCGTATCCAGGAAGGCATTGTGAGAGGATTCCGTGATTTCCTGTACAAAGAGGGATTTACCGAGATCCACACCCCGAAGCTCGGCGCAAAGAGCGCGGAGGGCGGAGCAAACCTCTTTAAACTCGAGTATTTCCACAGACCGGCGATCTTACAGCAGAGCCCGCAGTTCTATAAACAGATGATGGTCGGCGTCTTTGACCGCGTCTTTGAGACAGCGCCGGTGTTCCGTGCGGAGAAACACAATACCAAGCGTCATCTGAATGAGTACACCAGTCTTGACTTTGAGATGGGCTATATTGACGGCTATGAGAATATCATGGCGATGGAGACCGGATTTTTACAGTACACGATGGAACTCCTGTCAAAAGAATATGCAAAAGAGTTGAAAATGTTAAACATCACGCTCCCGAATGTGGATAAGATCCCGGCGGTGCGTTTTGATGAGGCAAAACAGAAAGTTTCCGAAAAATACGGCAGAAAGATCCGCAACCCTTACGATCTTGAGCCGGAAGAGGAAGCGCTGATCGGAAAATATTACAAAGAAGAGTGCGGCGCGGATTTCGTGTTCATCACACATTATCCGTCCAAGAAGAGACCGTTTTACGCGATGGATGATCCGGAAGATGCAACCTACACGTTAAGCTTTGACCTTCTGTTCCACGGACTTGAGATCACGACCGGAGGACAGCGTATCCATGATTATAACGAACTTCTTGCGAAGATCGAAAAGCGCGGCATGACGACCGAGGGCATGGAACAGTATTTAAGCGCGTTCAAGCATGGTATGCCGCCGCACGGTGGACTTGGTATCGGTTTGGAGCGTCTGACGATGCAGCTTGTCGGAGAGGACAATGTTCGTGAGACCACCCTCTTCCCGAGAGATTTAAGCCGTCTGGAACCGTAGGAAAAAGAAAGGAGCAGATCCATGAGTGAAAAAAATATGATTTCCGATGAGACGATCGAATACGCCGGAATCCTTGCAAAACTGGAATTAAATGACGAAGAAAAAGAGCGCGCCAAGAAGGATATGGGCGATATGCTCGATTATATCGATAAATTGAATGAACTGGACACGTCAGGCGTAGAGCCGATGTCCCATGTGTTCCCGGTAAACAATGTGTTCCGCGAGGACGTTGTCACAAACGGGGATGGCAGCAAAGATACGCTTGCCAATGCCCCGGTTATGAAAGACGGCGGCTTTAAGGTTCCAAAGACGATCGGTTAGGCAGGAGGAATGACATGAGTTTAATGAGTTTGACAGCCGTTGAGCTGGGAAAGAAGATAAAAGCGGGTGAAGTGACCGTAAAGGAAGCAGTCACGGAAGCTTTAGACGCGATCGAGAAAAAAGAAAGGACCGTCGGCAGTTTTGTGACGGTGGACAGAGAGGGCGCCTTAAAGCGCGCGGAAGAAGTACAAAAACAGATCGATGACGGTACCCTGACGGGACCGCTTGCGGGTGTTCCGGTGGCGATCAAGGATAATATGTGTACAAAGGGCATGCTTACAACCTGTTCTTCCAGGATCTTATACAATTTCAAACCGACCTATACTGCGGAGGCGGTAAAAAATTTAGAGGAAGCCGGCGCGGTCATCCTCGGAAAAACCAACATGGATGAATTTGCCATGGGAAGTACGACAGAGACCTCTGCTTACGGCGTGACAAAAAATCCGTGGAACACGGAGCATGTGCCGGGTGGTTCCTCCGGTGGATCCTGCGCGGCGGTAGCGGCAGAGGAGTGCTCCTTTGCACTCGGATCGGATACCGGCGGATCGATCCGTCAGCCGAGTTCCTTTTGCGGTGTGACCGGAATCAAGCCGACCTACGGCACGGTTTCCCGTTACGGACTGATCGCTTACGGTTCCTCCCTGGATCAGATCGGACCGGTCGCAAAAGATGTGACGGACTGCGCAACGATCTTAGAGGCGATCGCTTCCTATGATAAGAAGGATTCCACTTCGATTCGGAGAGAAGATCTGGATTTTACGTCAGCGCTTGTGGATGACGTGAAGGGCATGAAGATCGGAATCCCGAAGGATTATTTCGGAGAAGGGTTGGATCCGGAGGTCAAAGAAGCGGTGCTTGGCGCGGCAAAGAAATTAAAAGAAAAGGGCGCAATCGTGGAAGAATTTGACTTGAGTCTTGTCGAATACGCGATTCCTGCTTACTATGTCATCGCCTGCGCGGAAGCAAGCTCGAACCTTGCCCGCTTTGACGGTGTAAAATACGGATACCGTACCGAAGAATACGACGGACTGCACAATATGTATAAAAAGACACGTTCCGAAGGCTTCGGACCAGAAGTAAAACGGCGTATCATGCTCGGTTCCTTCGTTCTCAGCAGCGGTTATTATGATGCCTATTATTTAAAGGCACTGCGCACGAAGGCACTGATCAAAAAGGCGTTTGATGAAGCGTTCGCGAAATATGACGTGATCCTCGGACCGGCGGCACCGACGACCGCACCGAAGATCGGAGCATCCTTAAGCGATCCGATCAAGATGTATCTCGGCGATATCTATACGATCTCCGTCAATCTTGCCGGACTGCCTGGAATCTCACTTCCATGCGGAAAAGACAAAAACGGACTGCCGATCGGACTGCAGCTGATCGGAGACTGCTTCAAAGAGAAAAATATCATCCGCGCGGCATATGCGTTTGAGCAGACGAGAAGCTATGAACACAGCCCGCTTGCAGAACAGGATTAAGGAGAGGAGGAGAAGAGAATGCGTAAAGAATATGAAACCGTGATCGGACTGGAAGTCCATGTAGAACTTGCAACCAAGACGAAGATCTTCTGCGCCTGCTCCACAGAGTTCGGCGGAGCGCCAAATACCCATACCTGCCCGGTCTGCACCGGAATGCCGGGTTCCCTGCCTGTCTTAAACAAACAGGTTGTGGAATACGCGATCGCAGTGGGACTGGCAACAAACTGTACGATCACCCAGTACTGCAAATTTGACCGGAAGAATTATTTTTACCCGGATAATCCACAGAACTATCAGATCTCCCAGCTGTATCTGCCGATCTGCCGGAATGGCGGCGTCGAGATCGAGACAGCCGGAGGCAAAAAGACGATCGGGATCCATGAGATCCATATGGAGGAGGATGCCGGAAAACTGGTACATGACGAGTGGGAAGATGTTTCCATTGTCGATTATAACCGTTCCGGGGTGCCGCTTATTGAGATCGTATCCGAGCCGGATATGCGTTCCGCGGATGAAGTCATCGCCTACCTTGAGAAACTGCGCATGATCATCCAGTATCTTGGCGCTTCCGACTGTAAATTGAACGAAGGCTCCATGCGTGCCGATGTCAACCTCTCCGTGCGCGAGGTCGGAGCGACCGAGTTCGGTACCCGTACCGAGATGAAGAACTTAAACTCCTTTAAGGCGATCGCGAGAGCCATCGAAGGAGAAAGAGAGCGTCAGATCGAACTGATCGAGATGGGAAAATCCGTTGTGCAGGAAACCAGAAGATGGGATGACAACAAGGAATCTTCCGTTGCGATGCGTTCGAAAGAGGATGCGCAGGATTACCGTTATTTCCCGGAGCCGGATCTTGTGCCAATCGTGATATCGGACGAATGGCTGGCTGAGGTTAAAGCAAGAGAGCCGGAGCTTCGTACCGCAAAACTGGAACGTTACAAAAAAGAATATGACATTCCGGATTACGATGCGGAGATCATCACGAGCCATAAGAGACTGGCGGATATTTTTGAGGCGACCACGGAACTCTGCGGCAAACCGAAAAAAGTATCCAACTGGCTGATGGTCGAGACAATGCGTCTCTTAAAAGAAAACGATATGGAGCCGGAAGATATCAGGTTTTCACCGGGCAACCTTGCGAAGCTCATCGATCTTGCCGATGCGGGAACCATAAACAGCAGCGTGGCAAAGGAAGTTTTCGAGGAAGTGTTTAAAAACGATATCGATCCGGAAAAATATGTGGAGGAGAAGGGCTTAAAGACCGTAAATGATGAGGGAGCTCTCCGCACGACGATCGAACAGATCATAAAGGACAATCCACAGTCTGTGGAGGATTACCACAATGGTAAGGAAAAAGCCATCGGATTTTTAGTAGGACAGACCATGAAAGCGATGAAGGGAAAAGCGAACCCTGCGATGGTAAATCAGATCTTAAAAGAACTCTTATAGTATATATAAGAAGAAAGAATAAAAAGAAAAATGGAAGATCGGACAGAAACCGGAAAAAATTACCGGCCTGTCCGATTTTCTTTTCCATTCTTTCCGTAGACAATGCCATGGTTTTGTGTGATAATAGAAAGACAGGAATTGGGGAAAAGGGTTATTGGATGGGAATCAGGTGCAAATATGAAAAAAACGAAGGAATACGAAAACGAGCCAAAAACCAGTGAAAACGGAAAAAAGAGATGGACAGCCGAGGAGATTAAGACAGAGATCCTAAGCTGGATCAAACTGATCCTCATCATTTTGATCTGTACTTTTCTTTTGCGCAGATACGTTATTGTAAATGCGGAAGTGCCGTCATCCTCCATGGAAAATCTGATCGAACCGGGAGACCGGCTGGTTGGATTTAGGATGGCATATTTAAAGGAAGAACCAAAGCGTTTTGATGTCATTATCTTCCGTTATCCGGTGGATGAATCGCAGAGCTTTATCAAGCGCGTGATCGGACTTCCGGGAGAGACCGTGGAGATCCGCGAGGGCAGGATCTATATCGACGGGGCAAGCGAGCCACTGGAAGAGGATTACCTGAAAGAGGAATGGACCGTAAACAACGATGGCTATGTGTTTCAGGTGCCGGACGACTCCTATCTGGTGCTTGGGGATAACAGAAATGTTTCTCTGGACGCGCGGTACTGGGCAGATGAGGCGATGGAGTACGGCGTCGCGGCGACCGAGTCGGAAGCGGAGAAGTATTCCTATGTGAGCAGGGACGCGATCCTTGGAAAAGCAGAATTTAAATACTGGCCTAAAGTAGGATGGATCCGATAAAACACAACATGCAGGAAAACTGGAGGTACTTGGAATGAGTGAAAATGAAAACAAAGATGATCTGATTCATACAGATCAAAATGACAATACGAACAAAGACAAAGACGAGTATGAAGACATCTGCTATATCTGCCGCCGCCCGGAGAGCGTGGCAGGCAAGATGATCCATATCCCGAGTAATATCTGTATCTGTCAGGACTGTATGCAAAAGACATTCGACAGCATGAATGGCTCCGGTCTTAACATGAACGATTTTATGAACATGGGTGGTGGCATGCCAAACATTGGAATGATCAATCTGGCGGATATGCAGGGATTTATGCCGAATAACCAGAAGGTAAAAAAGAAAAAGCCGAAAGAACAGAGCGAACCGGTGCTTGATATCCACGCAATCCCGGCGCCGCACAAGATCAAGGCAAAGCTTGACGAGTATGTGGTTGGACAGGAGCACGCGAAGAAAGTCATTTCTGTTGCGGTGTACAATCACTATAAGCGTGTTGCGGCAGATACCAAAGACGAGATTGAGATCGAAAAATCCAACATGCTTATGATCGGACCGACCGGATGTGGAAAAACCTATCTGGTAAAGACGCTCGCAAAGCTCCTAGATGTGCCGCTTGCAATCACGGACGCGACTTCCCTGACAGAAGCCGGCTATATCGGTGATGATATCGAAAGCGTTGTCTCAAAACTGCTTGCCGCAGCCGGAAATGATGTGGACAAGGCGGAACGCGGGATCATCTTTATCGACGAGATCGATAAGATCGCGAAAAAGAAAAATACCAACCAGAGAGATGTCAGCGGGGAATCCGTACAGCAGGGAATGTTAAAGCTCTTAGAGGGAGCGGAAGTGGAAGTTCCGGTCGGAGCGAGCAGCAAAAATGCGATGGTTCCGATGACCATGGTAAACACCAAAAACATCCTCTTTATCTGCGGCGGTGCGTTCCCGGGACTGGAAGATGTCATCAAAGAACGTCTGAACAAAGAGGCATCGATCGGATTTAAGGCAGATCTGAAGGACAAATATGATGAGGATGAGAATCTGCTCCGCCAGGTAACGGTGGAGGATATCCGCAAATTTGGAATGATCCCGGAATTCATCGGACGTCTGCCGGTCATCTTTACGTTGGACGCGCTGACCGAAGAAATGTTAGTCCGGATCTTGAAGGAGCCGAAAAACGCGATCTTAAAGCAGTACAGAAAACTGCTTGCGCTCGATGAAGTGGAACTCTCCTTTGAGGATGACGCGCTTTATGCGATCGCAAAGAAGGCGAAGGAAAAGAAAGTCGGCGCGCGGGCGCTGCGTGCGATCATCGAGGAATTTATGCTGGATATCATGTATGAAGTCCCGAAAGACGACAACATTGGAAAAGTCACGATCACCAGAGATTATGTGGAAAAAAAGGGTGGTCCGCTGATCGCGATGCGTGGATGCGCGGAGCTTGAAGATCATAATATGTAAAGAAAAAAAGCCGCAGGAGGCATTTGCAGAGCCCCTGCGGCTTATGTTATACTAAAAAACAAAAAGGGGGAAATGAATGACAGATTATATTTTATTAGTTGCAGCAGTCATACTGTTATGCCTTTCGCTCAATAAACTGTCCGGAAAGATCGGGGTGCCGATGCTTTTGGCATTTATTCTGCTTGGCATGTTGTTTGGCACGGATGGAATTTTGAAGATCCCGTTTGACAATTTTGAGATCGCGGAACAGGTGTGTTCCATATCGCTCATCTTTATCATGTTTTACGGTGGTTTCGGAACAAGTTTTAAGCAGGCGAGGCCGGTGGCAGGAAGGGCGGTGTTGCTTTCAACAGCCGGGGTATTTCTGACGGCACTTCTGGTTGGGCTGTTCTGCCATTATCTGCTTCACTTTGAATTTTTAGAAAGCATGCTGATCGGAGCCGTCATAAGTTCCACCGATGCGGCGTCCGTGTTTTCCATCCTCCGTTCCAAAAGGCTGAACTTAAAATATAATACCGCTTCCATGCTGGAAGTTGAGAGCGGAAGCAATGATCCCTGCTCGTATATGATGACCGTGATCATTCTGACGGTCATGAGTGGAAAATTCAGCGGGGGTGAACTGGTATGGATGATATTTGCGCAGCTTGTGTTTGGAATATGCGTCGGAGTACTTGTGGCGCTTGGCGCAGCGTTTATCTTAAAGAAAGTGCAGTTTGCGACAGACGGATTTGATACGATCTTTGTCTTTTGCATGGCACTTGTGGCGTACGCGCTTGCGTCGCTGCTTGGAGGAAACGGATATTTAAGCACTTATATAGCGGGTATCATCCTTGGGAATCAGCCGCTCACCAACAAAAAATCCCTGGTGCATTTTTTTGACGGGATCACCGGGCTGATGCAGATGCTGATCTTCTTTCTGCTCGGACTTTTATCGTTCCCGTCGCAGCTGCCGCAGATCCTGCCGTATGCGCTTGCGATCGCGGTATTTCTGACCTTCGTGGCAAGACCGGTTTCGGTGTTCGCGATCCTTTCGCCGTTTAAGGCACCGATCCGCCAGCAGCTTCTGGTTTCGTGGTCGGGACTTCGCGGCGCGGCGTCCATCGTATTCGCGATCATGGCAACGGTGAGTCCGGCATATACCAAAAATGATGTATTCCATATTGTGATCTTTATCGTGCTCTTTTCCATCAGCATCCAGGGCTCACTGCTCGGACTGGTCGCAAAGAAGCTTGACATGATCGATGATACGGGCAACGTCATGAAGACATTCAGTGACTATTCGGATGAGATGCCGGTGGAATTTATCAAGATCGCGATACGCAAAAACCATCCGTGGGCAGGCAAAAAGATCATGGATATCCTTTCGCTGCCGGATGTGTTAGTGGTGCTCGTTCTGCGCGGGGAAGAGCGTATCGTGCCGAATGGAAGTACCGTTCTTCTGGCGGGAGATATTGTGGTATTGAGTGCGCTTTCGCCGGAGGAAAATCTGGGCCTGTGCCTTGCGGAGCGGACGATCGAAAAGGACAGTTCGCTGATCGGAGAGACGATCGCGGCGTTAAAGCTCGGGGAAGAAAAACTGGTGCTGCTTTTGAAGCGGGGCGAGGAGGTCATCATTCCAAACGGTTCCACGAAGATCAAAGAGGGAGACGTGTTAGTCATCTGCCAGGTGTAAAAAGCCGGTTCACTTTTTTTCGCTTCTGCATACATATACATAGGAGAGCAGGTTGCAAAAAAGGAAACGGCGTGTATGGATTGCAAAGAGGCAGTTTATTCGGAGGATTATTATGACCTTATCATAGAGTACGGGAGTATCGGTGCCAATACATCGGTGATCCCGGCGGACTGCAGGCAGGAGATCAATGTTGCGTACAGCATCGGATATTTCAACAGAGAGCGTCTGCCGGATTTAAATATTACGGATTATACCTATTCCGCCATCCCGCAGTGCTTTACGCTAATGGATGACGCGGCGTTATCTGGCAGCGGGATCTTAAAGGTGCAGAATCAGCCAACGCTTTCGCTGAAAGGAGAGGGTATCCTTCTCGGCTTTCTGGACACCGGGATCGATTATCAGAATCCGGTGTTTCAAAACGGACCGGCAAGCAGCCGCATTGTGAGTATCTGGGATCAGACGATCCGGGATGGCAGGCAGCCGGAGGGCTTTTTGTATGGAAGCGAGTATCGGACGGAGGAGATCAATGCGGCATTGCGCAGTGAAGATCCGCTTGCTTTCGTGCCGTCGGTAGACGAGGATGGGCACGGAACGTTTCTTGCCGGAGTTGCAGCGGGATCGGAGGATGTGCCGGGAGATTTTTCCGGCGCGGCGCCCTATGCGGATATCGCAGTGGTAAAGTTAAAGCCGGCAAAGCAGAACATCCGTGATTTTTATTTTATCCCGTCTGACGCGGTCGCATATCAGGAAAATGATGTGATGGCAGCGATCGCGTATCTGAACAAACTGGCGTTAGAAGAAAACCGTCCGCTGGTGCTCTGTATCGGGCTTGGCACGAGTATGGGAAGCCATGGCGGAACCAGCCCGCTTTGCATGTATCTAAACGAGATTGCGACCCTGAAAAATCATGTCGTGGTGATCGCGGCAGGAAATGAAGCGAACGCGAGACATCATTACTACGGAACGATCATGAAACATGGGGATTCCGAGACCGTTGAGATCAATGTGGGAGAAAATGTCCGGGGATTCACGGCGGAACTCTGGGCGAAAGCACCGGAGCTTTATTCCGTCGCGATCATATCGCCGACCGGGGAACAGATCCGGCGGATCCCGGTCATGCAGCGCAACCGCGTGGAGTACCAGTTCATTTTTGAAGAGACGGTGGTCAGCGTGGAATATCAGATGGTCGGAGTGCGGAGCGGCGATCTGCTGGTGTTTTTCCGGTTTGACCGCCCAACGCGCGGACTCTGGGAGATCGTGGTCTATGCGGAGGACAGCATCGTGGAGGGACATTATCATATCTGGCTTCCGCTCAGGCAGTTTATGAGCGGTGACGTGATCTTTCTGCGTTCCAGTCCCGATGTGACGCTTACAGTGCCGTCCACAGCGGAAGTACCGATGACAGCGGGTGCTTATGATGTACAGACGGGAAGCCTGTTTTTGGATTCAAGCAGAGGATTTACTGCGGTAGGTGACATCAAGCCGGATTATGTGGCACCCGGGGTAAATGTATACGGACCGGATCTTAGAAACCGCTATACGACAAGAACCGGCGCTTCCGCGGCGGCGGCAGTCGCGGCGGGAGGAAGCGCGCTTTTGCTCGAGTGGGCGATCAAACGGCAGTATGCCAGAAATGTCAACAGTGTAAATATTAAAAATTATATCCTGCGTGGAGCGAGGCGGGAAGAGGGCAGAACCTATCCGAACAAAGAGTGGGGGTACGGGGTGCTGGATATCTACGAAGCCTTGAATAAACTAAGGGTACTTTAGGTAAGACAAAGGAAGAGAAAAAATGGAATTATATATGGAAAATGAGCTGACAGAACAGTTAAGGCAGACCGACTGCGTATTCACACACGGAGGAAAATTTCATGCGGATGATGTGTTTTCCTATGCGCTGCTTCGCATGATCCATCCGGGACTTCTTGTGAGACGCGGCAATGAGGTGCCACAGGATTTTACCGGGATCGTCTTTGATATCGGAGGAGGCGCGTTTGACCACCACGGGAACGATGAGAAAAAGAGGGAAAACGGTGTGCCGTATGCCGCGTTTGGGCTGTTGTGGCAGCAGCTTGGCACGGCGGTACTCGGAGATGAGAAGCAGGCGGAAAAATTTGATTTCCGTTTTGTCCAGCCCCTGGATCAAAACGACAATACCGGAGAGCCGGATGAGATCGCTTCTCTGATCGCGGATTTTAATCCGGTCTGGGATGCAGACGAGGATACGGATGCCGCGTTCCTTCGGGCGGCAGATTTCGCGGAGCAGATCCTGGAACGAAAGTTCTCTTATATTAAGAGCAATATACGCGCGGACGAGGCGGTAAAACCGTATCTGGCGCAGGCATCGGACGGGATCCTTGTGATGGATCAGTATCTTCCGTGGAAAAAGGCGGTGGAGAAAGAAGAGGGAATCGCGTTTGTGGTATTTCCGTCCAACCGCGGAGGCTATTGCGCGATGAGCGTCAAAGATTCCGTCTTAAAGGAGACCAAATGTCCGTTTCCCGCGGAGTGGTACGGAAAGCGCGATAAGGAGCTTGCGGAAATTTCCGGGATCGCATCGCTGCGCTTCTGTCATAAGACCGGCTTTATGCTGACAGCTGATGAAAAAGAGGACGCCATTCTTGCGTGCCGCGTGAGCAGGGAGAAGGAGAAAAAGAGCCGGATCTTCTGGATGCGCGTAAAAAAGGCGTTTCGAAAGAAGAAGAGCAGGAGGGACGTCAGATGATATATCTCGGGATCATAGCAGGCATTTTCTGGCTTGACTATTTTATCAAACGTTATGTGGATAAGAACCGCGAACTGATGGAGGAGACTCCCATTTTAAAAGGAAAGGTCATTATCCGTAAGTATTATAATAAGGGAGCCGCACTTAATTTCCTGGCAAAAAAGCCGGAGCGTATGCGGCAGATCCAGACCCTGCTTATGGCGGCGGCAGGAGGGAGCTTTTTTACCCTGTTATCAAGAAGAGGGGACAAAGGCGTGAAAACGGCGCTCGCCATGATACTTGGGGGAGGCGCGAGCAACCTTTATGACCGCGTGAAAAAAGGACATGTTGTGGACTATTTTAGTTTTAAAACCAGATCCAGGCGGCTGTCCGGCATTATCTTTAATGTATCGGATTTCTTCGTGTTCGCGGGGGCTCTGCTGCTTGTGCTGTTCGGGAAAAAGGAAAAATAAAAAAAGGCGTTTGTCATCCGGTTTCAAACCGGAGTGGCAAAGCCTTTTTTTATTAATCACATTTTTGTTCCTTATATCTTAGTCCTAATAAAAAATCGAAATTCTATATTACAGAGAAAGGTACATTGAAAAAAACGGGCTGATTAAAATTGTTTAGCAGACTGTTACGTTGACAGCCTGAGGACCTTTTGCGCCTTCTGTAACATCGAATTCTACGTTAGCGCCCTCTTCTAAGGATTTGAATCCTTCCATGTTCAGTCCTGAGTAGTGTACGAATACATCTTTTCCTTCTTCGTCGGAAATGAATCCGTAACCCTTCTGATTGTTGAACCACTTAACTGTACCTTTCATTTCAGTACCTCCAAAATTAATATATCATGCCATTTTTGACACAGGTTCAGAATAGCATACATCATTCCAAAAGTAAAGGAAATTAAGAAAGTATTTCGTGGCAGATTCCATGATTTTTCAGAAAACGGCAGACCAGTTCGTCCCACGCATTTTCAAAGGAACGATCCATGGAAAAGACGCGGTAGGAGACCCCTGTCGTACAGGTGAGTACCTGATCCTTAAAATGCAGATTCAGATAAGCGCCCGAAATGTCATTCTCGGAAAGAGAACTTCCAGAATGAATGAGTGTATTTTTTAAATTTTCCGGAGAGAGCATGAATACAAATTTAAAATAAGAAGGGGTGTGCTTCCCTTTGATCAGGTCAAAACAGTTCGGCCGGAACAGGGAAAACGGCGCGGTCGAGAGTCCGTTCAGTCCGAGAATGTCGAGTTCGTCCGTCGCGAAAAAGGAAGTATTTAACGTGCCGTCAATGTGACAGGTGACGGAGGTGGTGATCACGGCCTCCGGCATGAGAAAATGATCAAATAAATCTGTTTTTAAGAGCTTTGCCATAAAATCTTTGACGTCCGTAATCTGTAATGAAATCATAAAATTCCTCCTGCTTTTCTCATTATAGCGGTTTGAAATGCCGAATGCAATTTAAAAGATTTTTTCACATACTCGAAAAATGAACAAAAATATAGTAGAATACAAAACAGGAGGAATCAGGAATATGAAAGAATTAGAAGAATTATTTTCGTTGCTGGAGGAGGGAACTTCTCCGTATCAGGTTGTATCACATACAGAGGACTATTTAAAAAAGGCAGGATTTTTTGGACTTTCCTTTGGAGAGCCATGGGATCTTGCTCTAGGAGAAAAATATTATGTAAACCACCATGGCTCCACGATCTTTGCGTTTACGATGCCGGAGCGGGCAGAGCGGATGGGGGATATCCGCATAGCGGCGGCGCACACCGACTTCCCGTGTCTCAGGATCAAACCGAATCCCGATGTAAAGAATGCTTCATACGCCGGGGTCAATGTGGAAGTATACGGCGGAGCGATCTTAAATACCTGGCTGGACCGTCCGCTCAGCGCAGCCGGCCGTGTGGCGGTAAAGAGCGGGGAGATCTTAAAACCGGATATCCGTTATGTGGATCTTAAAAAACCAGTCTTTACGATTCCGAACCTGGCGATCCATATGAACCGTGAAGTGAATAAAGGAGTGGAGCTCAATAAACAGATCGATATGATCCCGGTCTTTGGGATGGAAACGTCATTTCTGTCGTATCTGGCGAAGGAGCTTTCGGTAAAAGAGGAGGATATCCTTGATTTTGAGCTTTATATCTACTGCGCTGAGAAACCGCTTTTTGTCGGCGGAGCGGAAGAATTTATCTCATCGCCGCGTCTGGATAACTTAACGAGTGTGGCAGCCTTAAGCCGGGCGATCTGCAAAGCAGGGAAGCGAAACGGTCTGAATGTGATCGCGTTGTTTGATCATGAGGAGATCGGCAGCCGGACAAAGCAGGGCGCCGGGTCTTTCATGCTGAATGAGCTTTTAGACAAGATCCTGCTTGGAATGGGAATGGATCCGGTTGCGGTGAAAGAGGCAAAGTATAACAGTATGATGCTTTCGGTTGATGTGGCGCATGCCCTGCATCCAAACCAGATGGGCAAGATGGATATCACGAATCAGCCGGTGACCGGGAAGGGACTCTGCATCAAAGAGGCGTGTTCCCAGTCCTACGCGACAGACTGTGAGGCGATCGCTGTCGTGCAGCAGCTGTGCGAGGCAAAAAAGATCCCGTATCAGAAATTTGTGAACCGTTCGGATATCCCGGGAGGAAGTACATTAGGATCGATCGCGTCCGCTCTGCTTCCGGTCAAGACGGTTGATATCGGACTGCCGCTTCTCGCGATGCATTCCGCAAGGGAACTCATGGGAAAAGAGGATCAGAAAGCATTGTGTGACTGTGTCCGTGAATTTTTCTCAGTTTGTCAGTCAGGCAGAAAGTAGAAAACAGATAAGAGGGACAACATGCGTTTGAATAGAAAAAAATGGATGCTATCCGCACTTGCGGCGCTGTTTCTTATGACAAGCGGGTGTGCTTCCGTAAAAGTGGATGAGATCCGTAGTGTGAAGGACAGTATTTTATCTACGGCGGAAAGACTCGTTGTGCAGGATACCGAAACCGAAGCAGCCGGAACGGAGCAGGGAACGGAAAACGGGACGGCGGATGTGAACGGGATCTCGGACGGAAAATATGTGTATGAGTGTCTGGATGGAGAAACAAAAAAAGTATATGATGAGGTGCTGGCGGCGATCCTGGAGCAGCGTGAGAGCGTGATGGTTTCCACACTGGATGAAAAGGTGCTCGATCAGGCGTATCGCGCGGTCAATGCCGATTACGGCGGACTTTTCTGGGTGTCCGGTTATCAGTATACCCAGTATCTGTTAGGAGAGCAGCAGACCGGTCTCGCGTTTTCACCCCGGTATACGATGAGCTATGAGGAAAGACAGGGCACGCAGGCGGCGATCGACGCAAGTGTGGAACAGATCCTTTCGGGTATCTCGCCGGCGGACAGTGATTACGATAAGGCAAAATATGTCTATGAAAAGCTGATACAGAATGTCGATTATGTGCCGGATGCCGACAATAATCAGAACATTATCAGTGTATTTCTGACCGGACAGACTGTATGTCAGGGCTATGCCTGCGCGACCCAGTATCTGTTAAATCTCTTAGATGTTCCGGGTGTGATCGTGACCGGTATGGCGAACGGACAGAACCACGCCTGGAATCTGGTGCTCCTCGACGGAAATTACTATTATATCGATACGACCTGGGGAGATCCGACCTATGCCAACGCGGGGGAGGATGAAAAAGAGGTCAACTATGATTACCTGAACCTGACGACATCGGAGATCACGCGGACACATACGATGACGGTCGATTTCCCGCTGCCGGACTGTACCGCGATGGAAGATAACTATTATGTGAGGGAAGGCCGCTATTATGTTGACTGGTATCCGGATGAGATCGGGGCGCTTTACCGCGCGGCGTGGGAAAACAAAACCGGGCCGGTCGCGGTGAAATTTGCGGATTCGGCGCTGTATGCGGAGGCAAAGGACTATTTTATCACAGATCAGCATATCGGGGATTTCTGTGATGGATTAAAATCATTCCGATACCGCGAAAATCAGGATCTTGGCGTACTTACAGTATATTTTTCGTAAACTTTTGCGTTTTTTTTATAAAATAACTCTTTTCAACTGGTAATATTTGTGCTACTATCATGTAGTAATAAAAACTACATGATGCAGAGGAAAAGAAAATGACATATAAAATTATAATTGACAGTTGTGGAGAACTTACCGATGCGATGAAGCAGAATGAACATTTCTGTAATGTCGCGCTGGAACTGAGTGTAGACGATCATCACATCACGGATGATGAGACGTTTGACCAGGCGGATTTTCTTCGCCGGGTAAAGGAGAGCAAGAACTGCCCGAAGTCTTCCTGCCCGTCTCCGGAGAGCTATATGGAGGCGTTCGGGGATGCCGAGCGTATCTATATGATCACGCTTTCTTCCAATCTGAGCGGCTCTTACAACAGTGCGGAACTTGCAAAGAACATTTATAGTGAGGAGCATCCGGATGCGGATATCCATGTGTTTGATTCCCGCTCCGCTTCGGTCGGGGAGACACTGATCGGTCTGAAGGTACAGGAACTGGAAGAAAAAGGACTGGATTTTGACAGCGTTGTGATGCAGACAGAAGCCTATATCAATGAGCAGAATACATTTTTTGTGCTTGAGACACTGGATACCCTGCGCAAAAACGGCAGACTCAGTAATTTGAAGGCGGTCGTTGCAAGCGCGCTCAGCATAAAGCCGGTGATGGGATCTACTCCGGAGGGAACGATCTGCCAGCTCGGTCAGGCACGCGGCATGACAAAGGCGCTGGATAAGCTGATACAGGATATGCTTGAGAAGACGAAAAATACCGAGGAGCGTGTGCTTGCGATCGCGCATTGTAATTGTCCGAAACGTGCGCAGTCCATGCGGGAAAAAATTGAAAAGCTGGCAAAATTCAAAGATATTATCGTTGTGGATACGGCGGGAGTCAGCACCATGTACGCAAATGACGGTGGTGTGATCGTAGCGGTATAAAACAAAAGAGGATGGGCGTTATGCGGTCTGTTAAAGAAGTCCGAAAGGCAGAAGTTTTTCGGGACAAAGGAGACAGCGCATGACGTTCTTTTTTTATATATTTTATCATCAATTTATCAAAAATGCGGTATAATAGAACCATAGCAATCTATGGAAAATACGGAAAGGAGAAGGGGAATATGTTAAAAAACTGGAATAAGCCAAGATGCCCGGAAGAAGAGGAACTTTTGACGCGATTAAAGGCAGCGCGTGAGCGCCTTACGGTACAGCAGATGCAGATCAAAG
>ULUA01061396.1_pt1 | contig 22612 bp, 20 predicted proteins | sample 1958081 | NCBI WGS metagenome assembly ULUA01 (sample SAMEA4835748, study PRJEB28245) | human gut metagenome | biome: gut microbiome; material: fecal sample | place: Denmark | collected 2008
GTCTAAAGATGACACTACTAATTCACGTCGTGTAGTATTTAGCAATTTGCAAGATAAAATCGCTGTAACAGAATTATTCAAAGAAATTTCTGTAAAGGTAGCAGATCGTCCGGGTGGTTATACTCGTATCATCAAGACAGGACATCGTCTGGGTGATAACGCTGAAATGTGCTTCATCGAGTTGGTTGACTATGATGAAAACATGGCTAAGACTGCAACTGCTAAGAAGGCAACTCGTACTCGTCGTTCTAAGAAGAGTGCTGCTGAAGCTCCTGCTGCAGAAGTTGCAATTACAGAAGAAGCCCCTAAAGCTGAGTAATCTGTACACAACTATATATACTAAGGGTCGTAATCAATTGGTTACGACCCTTTTTTATTTGTTTGTAATTGTTGAACAAATTCTCTTGTTGTTTGTTAATTTAATATAGGAAATGAAACAGGGAAGATGAATTTTTCTATCTTTGCAATAGGAAAATAAAAAGATGAAAGGATTCATAGCAATCATATTATTCTTTGTGCTTGCATTGGCAGGAGTCAAGACAGGACATCTCAGCGTAGCTTCTTCGATAGCTGTGCCGGGGCAATGTGCTGTGCAAGATGACTGTTTCACTCACTCACATTCTGTGAATGAAGGTGCTATTATTCCTTTGGAGAGAGAAAGATATTTGGCTGACATGGAGTTCAGCGATGCCTACACATTAGCTCATCGCGTAAGTACTTCAGCAGAGCGTTTATATCGTTTCTCTTCTATAGAGACTACACAATATATTAAAGCCTTATTGCGCAAACTGGCCACACGTATGGACGTGCTTACTCATTGTTCAAGACGTGTTTATGATACTTCGCGCAGCCAAAGTTGGGATGATGCTTGCGAGCATTATATCTTTGGCATGAGGCGTATTCTGATTTAGATTTTATTCTTTTACTTGTGTTTTTTATGCATTGATTTTATCTTGTTGCAGCAGGGTAATAAGTCGGTGTATAAGGATAATTATATTTTTCTTATTAGTAACAGAATAAATTTGAAGATTATGAATAATGCAGTTTCAGCAGATGTCACTCTGTTTTCAAGAGTACATCCCGATATAGTAAAACGTATCAGTGTTTCATCAGTTATTGTTTCGGCTTTACTTGCCATTGGCGGTATTGGCGCTTTCGTTACCTCTTTGCGGATGGGTGATGCTACATCCACCATGAGCATGGTATTTATGACGGTCGGTACAATTCTGATTCTTACTGCCCTTTTCCGTCTTTTCTGGCGAAGCAAAGAATGGGTTTACACTCCTACGGGGAGTGTGACCAAAGAGGGGTCTTGTTTCTTTGATGTATGCGATTTGCATGTGTTGACAGCCCGGTTGGATAAGAAAACATTTGGCAAAGACAGTGATGTACAAGTAAAGTCAAACGGTAACGTTCGGATGGATTATCTCATTTCTCATGATAAGAGATTTGCGGCTGTCCAGTTATTCCGTTTCATCCCTTATACGTATGAAGCAGCATCTTCCGTGTACTATCTGACCGGACAAGATGCATTAGATTTCACACGTTGCTTAGAGACTAATAAATTTTGATTTTTTCTATGACTCTTTATGTTATGAAAGTAAAGCAAGCCTGTGAAGGTGAACCTTACTTGCTTAAGACGTTAATGTGATAAATTGTTGGGTGGGGTTAGTCGTTGATGACCAGCCCCATCTTTTCCATTAAAAAGCATGCATTCATGTTGCGGGCAACGCCCTCACGCATCTTATAGGAAAAAGTCAGCTCATTGTTTGTAATATCTGCCTCAAAACAATAATTATGGATTTCATCGGGAAAGTATTCGATTAATTTGCCCAGCAAGAGGTCGTGTGTAGCGATAATGCCATTTGCTTTCAGTGTCATCAGCTGTTTGACAAGGGCAAAAGACCCTTTCTGTTTGTCCATCGAATTGGTACCTTTCAAGATTTCATCTAAGATGATAAAAAGTTCCTCACCCGAGTTCAGTCGGTCGATGATTTGTTTTAAACGTTTCAGCTCGGCAAAGAAATACGATTCGTTATCGTTGAGCGAATCCGAAGTCCTCAAGCTGGTTATGAGCCGGGCAGGATAGATTTCGAGCGAGTCGCAGCACACCGGACTGCCGATACAGGCAAGTACATAGTTTACTCCGATGGTACGCAGATAAGTACTTTTCCCGGCCATATTCGCTCCGGTAATGATGACAAAGAAAGGTCTCGAAGGAATTTCTGCATCGTTTTTCACACATTGGCTTACGGGCATCAACGGATGTCCCATCTCCCGCGCACAAAAGACAAACGGTTTTTCGGCTATCACAGGATAAGTATAAGCAGGATGATTGAACGCAAAAGTTCCCATCGAACAGAGTGCGTCCATTTCGCCGAGCATATCCAGCCAATGAAGAAGACATCCTCCATATTTTTTTCTCCACGCTTCGATACGCATCACCTGGCGGAGTTGCCAAAACAAAGATCCCTCCAAGAGTACGTACATAATTTGGTTGTTCCTCAAGTCCAGTTTGTCCAGTTCGGTAGCCAGTTCCTTCAGTATTTCGGAAGTTCTTTTTCCATCCGTGCCGAACTTTGCTTTGAGGCGGGCGAGCAATGGTGCTTTCATCTCTTGCCTGTCAATGAGCGCAATGAGTTTGGCATAAATGGAAAGGATGCGGAGCTTTTTGTCGTATATCCCTTGCAGGTTTGTGACGTGTTTGATAAGCCCGAAGCTTGCCACCACAAAAGTACCGAACGCAAGCCCGAACCAACTCATTGAAATCACTCCTGTCATTCCCAGTGCCAGTAGGATGACGTTGGCCGAAGGCACAAGGCAAAGCATAGGACGGCTCCACCACATTCGGCTGAAATAAGCAGAAGATTCCGTCCATTCCTTAATCTCGTTTCGGTCATCGGCTTCGCCCTTGTAAAGCAGGCCGGTGATGCGGAAGCATTCGCGGAACTTATCATACCCGGCAAGTTCGCTGACTGCTGTCTGCCGTTCCCTTATTTCCTCTTTCTTTTCCAAAGGTTCTTGCAGCCATTCCGCCAATTTGTTTTTTCCGAACGAAGTGCAGGTGCGGTTCATTGCCTGAAACAGTGAATGATGTCCGAAGATGTCGAGGTCTAGGGAATAGCGGTGACCTGCGTTAACAAACTCCGCCCCCTCGTCAAACGGCTCATAGTTATTATCCAATGCGGAAATCTCGTCCTGATTGACGCGAATACATGTTTCCAGCCATTCTTTTCGGAAGAAGAGTCTATTGTGAAACTTCACCAGTATCAGAAACGGTACAAAGGTGAGTGCAGTGATCAAGCATAAGGCAGCTGCTCCGGCATCATAGCCATATATCACTCCGAAGATACCTGCCAAAAACAGGACAACCCGCAGACTGCTGATGCGCAGAATCTTGTTCCTTACTATTTGAAGTTCTCTTTCCGTTTCGTCAACTCGTTGTTGATATTGTGTCTTTAATTCCATTTTTATTTGTTCATTGATAATACTTGCGGGCAAATATAGGGAAAAATATCCCTTTTTCGTTAGTAATTATGTTATTTAGCCTTATCTGTCTGTCGTCTTGCAGCGATAAGAAACTTTAACGGAAAAATGGATGTTTTCTCTCCCAAAAGGTGTATATTTATCCATAAAAAGAGTAAACAAACACATAGCTTATGGAAAAAGTAGCATTGATATTGCTTTCCACCCTTATCCTATCGGGATGTTCTTCTTATGGTATGCAAGGGAACCCGGCGGCAGTGCAGTCAGGTGCGGCCATCGGAGGTGTGCTGGGTGCCATTGTAGGTGACAGGGCAGGCGGATACAATGCTTCGCAGTTCGGAGCTTTGGCGGGAACAGTAGCCGGAGCTGCTGTAGGCAATGCAGTGACTACGCCCCGACAGGACGATGGTGCGGAAGAGGAATATGATAATTATGCCCCGGTTTATTCAGGCTTGCATGTTACAAATCTCCGCTTTATCGATGAGAACCGTAACCACACGATTGATGCCGAGGAAGACAGTAAGCTGGTATTCGATGTGGTGAATGACGGTGATACTCCCGCCTACAATGTTACTCCCATAATTGAAGAAGTGACCGGCATGAAACATATTCTTATTTCTCCGGCACAACAGATTGCCTATATGCCGGTGGGAAATACGATTCGTTATACGGCAACTATTCGCGGTGGCAGAAGGCTGAAGACAGGAGAGGCTGTGTTCAGAGTTTATACCACGGAGAGCAATGGTGCGATGAGCCGGACACATGAGTTTTCTTTGCCTACGCAGAAAAGAAAGAAATGATTTATCAAACCAAATAATACAATGAAAAAGAAAAAACTATTTGCGATACTGCTCTTGGTGGCTGTGTGTGCAGGATGCGGAGCGGAAAAAGAGCAGACAACGATGGTTACGGTGGATATTGCCACCGAACATTCCGAGAAGGAAGTAGTTCTTCAGGATTTTATGGATGTGGAATACATTCCGTTGGAGACAAGTGATGAATTTGTGACTCAGGGGAGCGTGATGGATATAGGTGACAAGTATCTGTTGGTGAAGAACTGGGCAAACGATGGCGACATTTTTGTTTATGACAGAAAAACCGGTAAAGCCATACGGAAAATAAACCGGAAGGGACAAGGTGCCGAAGAATATAATTTTATCAGCGGAATTATTCTGGATGAAAACAACGATGAAATGTTTGTCAACTGCGCTGCAGCGAAGAAGATTTATGTGTATGATTTGTCGGGAAACTTCAAGCGCTCTTTCGCTCATCCCAAAGATACCGAATACATGGATGTTCTCAATTATGACAAAGACAATCTGATTTGTTATGATGCGTCTGTTTATTATAAGGACGGGCAGTCCAGAGAGGAAGGGAAATCTTATCATTCGCTCATTTCTAAGAAAGATGGAAGTGTTACCCGCGACATTTATCTTCCTTATGATATAATCAAGACCCCTTGTGTGCATCAGGGAGACGGAGTGGCGATGACTTCTGTACGTCCGATTATTCCGAATCGGGGAGAATGGCTGCTGGTTGACTGTTCTTCGGACACAGTATATAATTATGTGCCCGAAAAGAATAAACTGGTTCCGTTCTTTGTGAAAGCACCTACCAAGGACCCGGAGATACTTCTGACAATGGGGGCTGTCACCGATCGTTATTATTTTCTTCACACTGTAAAGAAAGAGTTTGATTTTACTACCGGGCGAGGATTCTTTATGAACGATTTTATGTACGATAAGCAGACCAATGAGCTTTATAAGGCAAAGGTGCTCAATAGTGATTTTGTAAAGAAACGCAGTGTGGATATGTTTTTGCATCCAATCAATAATAATGGAATCGCGGCTGTTCAGACATTGTCGGCCGGTCAGCTTGTCGAGGCTTATCAAGAAGATGGATTGAAGGGCCGACTGAAAGAGGTGGCAGCGGGATTGGATGAGGAGTCTAATCCGGTGGTTATGCTGGTAAAGTATAAGAACTGAGATAATGTGACGGTATCTTATATCCCAAACAATAGGTATTGTTCTTGAAGACTGTTACTACTATTGGAGAAAACTTTCCCTATTGTTTGGGAAAGGTCTTAAGAGACCTTTTGGGTACATATTTACGGATTTTCTTCCGGCAAAAGTGTTTGAACAGAGATAAATACAAATCATGTTTCACACATATTGTGGGGATAATATATTGATTTATAATGGATTGATGTGAAACGTGTTACATGGATAAAATCTGTCACAAAGAACCGTTATAATGAAAAGGCGGAAGGCTTTTCGTGATAACAGTTCCCTGATAAAAGACCTGGGTCTTTTAAAAAAACTCTTTCATCTTTTTCAAAAACCTCAAGGTCTTTTTTCAAAACCTCAAGGTCTTTTTTGAGCACTCCTTCGTCAATTCTTATTAACGATGCTTTGAATTTCTTGCAATGTTAAGTTTCCGGTGATGATGATGATGGTAAGCTCATTCTGTTCCTCGCACAGCAATACGAATTCTTTTTGCTTTCCCTCATTCTGTTTCTGGAAAATCGTAACTTTTTCACCTTCATCGTTAATACGTATCAGCTCTTGATAGCCGTTCTTGGGACTGATGTAGCTGATATCTTTCTTTATCTGTGCAGTGACAGATGCTTTTTCGCAATTCAGAATCTGAATATTGTCCAACTTGCTTGCCAGCTCTCCGATATAGATTTCCTCTGTTTTCATATCGGGCATCAGGCTGAGCATCGCCTTGGATATATATACGGACGTAACGCCTTCCATGTCGGCATACTTGTCAAAAAAAGACTCTTGCGCATAAGTGAATAATGAGCAAAGGGACAATAGCAGGGTAATAATATATGTACGTTTCATCGTCTTAAGTTTTTAAATCGTTTCAACTGTTGGTTTACATTCTTTTGTACTTTTTCGGTGGTTTCGTGCACCGTTTCCATTTGTTGCACTCCCTTGTTAAGTGCTGACGAGAACATGAACAGTGCCTTCTGAGCTTCTGCGTATGCCTCGGTGGGAGAAGAGCAGGTGTCTTGCGGAGTGGGAGGAGTGTAAGGTTTGTACAGATACATTCCTACCGAGAACAAGATGAGCAGACTGGCGGCAATGCTGCCTACCCACTGTAAGTGGATGATGCGTGTATGCTTTTTTATCTTCGTGCTTCGCCGTTCATGCGTGTCCCATTCGTCTATCAGACCGCTTAATTTACTTTCCAGTCCTTCGGGTGTCTCCGGTTCAGGTTGTGAGGCGAGCTGCATGAAGAGTCTCTTCTCGGCAAGTAAATGTGCCGGAACGTCCGCTTGGGCAAAGAACTCTTTCAGTTCCTTTTCTTCGGCCTCGTTCGTTTCACCGTCATAATATCGGACCAGTAATTCTTCTATTTCATTTACTTTCATAGTTCATAATTTCATTAAATTGTTCACGTATCTTTTTGCGGGCGCGGCTCAGCAATACACGTATATTGACGGCTGTAAGCCCGGTGACTTGTTCTATTTCTTCGTAGGAACAGTCATTCACGTCACGCAGCAAGATGATTTGTTGCTGTGACCGGGGCAACTGTCCAATCAGTCTTTTTACCTGCCTTGCTTCGTCCTTTTGTTCTATCTCGCGGGCGATGTTGCTGTCTGTCGGAAGCTTAAGCTCTTCGGGCAGTCGGCTGTCTTCGTCCGGTCGGCAGGAACGCAGGGAATCGTAGCACAAGTTCTTGATAAGCGTCACGCAATAAGCCTCGATGCTGGCAACTTCGGAAAGTTCGTCGCGCTTTTTCCACAATTTCAGATACGCTTCCTGCACCATATCCTCGGCATCCTGAACGTTGCCCATCAGCCGGAAGGCCACTCGATAGAGTTTGGCATGGCAAGGTAGAAATTGTTGTTTAAAACTAGCGGCGTCCATGTTACATCATTTCTTCTTTTGCCAGTAGTTTGGCTATTTTTTCTTTGCTTACTTTTCCCTTTAACTGTACCAATGTGCAATCGCCGTTCCCGGTGCAGACGATGAGCAGTTCGCGTATCACGTCGTTCTTACTTTTTGCCAGAATGTGCACTTTTTCACCTTCATCGTTTACCTGAACCAGCGTTTCGTAGTCTTTAATTCGCTGTGCGTTTATCTTTTTGCTGAAGCGTTCCTTTACGCTTGTCGAGCAGGCTTCCAAATCCAAAATTCTTATTGATTTGAACTTTCGGGCAAGCTTCGCATCGCTGTCGTTGCCCATGAACATCTTTCCGATAGCCATCATGAAAGGTGAAATGCTAATACAGTCTGCGTTAGGCTCTTTCTTGAATTCATCGAACAGAGAATTAAGGTCTTGGGCAAAACCGATGTGACAGACAAACAACAGTGCTAATGCCAATATATACTTTTTCATGGTTTTATTTTGTTTATGTTTATACTTCAGGTTCTCTTTTTAAAAGCGCTTTCATCTAGATAGACGGAAGCAGAGAGAATGTTGTTACAAAGAAAAGCATAAAATTATTTTTTCTATTCAATATAAGATGTATATTAGTGTAATTGTTAACTTTAAAATTGAAATACTTATGAAAAGGAATTTATTATTGTACACTTTGGCTGTGTGCGAGTATAGGCTTATATCTCAAGTAGTTAATGAAAAAGGACCTGAATCCTTTTTTCAATGTTGATATATCTGTATGACCTTGAGAAACGTAAATATTATGCAGACGAAATATTTTCTTTTGTTGTTCTTGTTATTGCTTGGAGCAGGGTGCGCTACTTCACAATATGGAAGTGAAGCAACGGCTGTTTTAGAAGAAGGAGAGCCATCGATAGCAGATACTACATTCTTATATGATTCTCGCGTTATTGCCTTAGAGACGAAAGACGATGCACTGATTGCCCGTGTCAACAGGTTGATAGAATGGAAAGGGAACCTTTATATACTTGATAAAGCGGGGAAACAAGTGGTGGCTTTTAATATGGATGGGAAACATTTGTTTACTATCCATCGGGTTGGGATGGGGCCGGAAGAGTATAGTGCTGTGATGGATGTCGCCATTGACAAACGAAAAAATCAGTTGGTGCTGTTGACCGAACCGTCAGCGTTGCTGCGTTTTGATGCGGAAGGCAATTTCATCAGTAGCCGAAAATTGCCCGGTTATTATCACTCTATTGCTTTGGACGGAGATTTTATTTATTTGGAGAATGAAACTTACGCCAATGGCCGGTTGTCGGAAAATTCTATAACTGCGATTCACGGGGAAGAGACAACGGGCTTGTTGGAACCATTGATAGAAATTGCCCCATTTTGTTTTATAGCAGGGCATCAGTTGAGTGCTTCATCGCCTGTGCTGTTTACCCGGAAATTTGATAATACAATTTATAAGTTAGAAAACCAATCGGTATCTCCTTCTTATACTATTGACTTTATGAATGAAACATTTCCGGAGGATGCAAAGGATAAGGTGTATGACTGCCGTGACTTGAATAAATTCTCCACAGAGAAAGGCTTGGTTTATTTGATGACGGATGTGACCGAAACTTCCGAACATTTATTGTTCCGAACGAACTTGTTTGATAGGTTGTATATCTTGTCAAAATGGGACGACGCTGTTCGTAAATATGATTATATATTCCAGTCTGAATACGGGTATAACTTGCACGGTTATACTCCGGTGGGCGGTGAAAAAGAAAGGATATGCTTTGTGGCTATGGCAGGAAGCTTGATGAGCTTGAAGTCTTTGGTTGAAACTTATCCGAAAGTCAAGGCAAAGACCACCGTGAAGATGCTGGAATTGTTAAACCGGGTGGAAGAGGATTCTAATCCGGTCCTTTTTTATTACAAGGTAAAATGAAAGTGGTTGCCTGTGATAGGTTTTTCGCTTTTTAATTCTTGACGGGCAACTTGACCCATAACCATTTGGGAATAAGCCTCCAGAAGAACACCAGCACTTGATAACGCCGGTCGATGATGACGGTGCGTTTCTTTTTGTTGAGTGCATTGATGATGTGGGCGGCGACTGCGGAAACGTTCATCAGCAGAGGATATTTGTCGTCTTTCAGTAGCGGGGTGGCTACAAATCCGGGACGGATATCAGTAAGCACAATGGGCAGGCGGTTGATATGCGCCAATTGGTCGAGAGCCTCGATATAAGTATTCTGAAAACGTTTGGTGGCGGAATAGGCGGGAGCCGAACCCAGTCCTTTGGTTCCGGCAATGGAACTTATCACAGCCAGATGTCCGTGTCCTTGCTGTTCAAAATAATGATAGGCTGCCGTCACCATGCGGATGAAACCCTCCACATTGGTGGCGGCAGTCTGTAATTCGATATCGAGTGTCAGAGAGAGGTTTTGTTTACCAATGCCTGAGCTCAGCAAAAATAAATCCATACCTCCCAACTCGTCTATCAGTTGTTTCAGCAAATAGGGTGCATCTTCGTGAGTGACGTCCAAGACTTGGGCACACACCTGTTCGGGAGCAGTCCGGCGGAGCTTTTCCAATTCCTCTTCCCTGCGTCCGGCTATGCCTACCTGCCATCCGGCCTTCAGGTAGCCTTTGGCTACTTCCAGCCCGATGCCCGAAGTGGCTCCGATGATAACAACCCGTTTGACTGACATGGCTTATCTTATTTAATCTGTTCTAAAGCTTGTTCCAGATCGGCGATGATGTCGTTGGCATCTTCGATACCTACCGACAGGCGGATTAAGTCGGGAGCAACTCCGGCTTCCATCAATTGCTCGTCCGTTAACTGGCGGTGTGTATGGCTGGCAGGATGAAGCACGCATGTGCGGGCATCTGCCACATGAGTCACGATGCAGGCCAGTTTCAGTGCATCCATAAACTTGATGGCCTCTTCGCGGCTGCCGTTCAGTCCGAAAGCGATAACACCGCAAGAGCCGTTCGGCATATATTTCTGTGCCAGTTCATAATATTTGCTGCTTTTCAGACCGCAATAGTTTACCCATTTCACCTGTGGATTGGCTTCCAGCCATTCGGCCACTTTCTGTGCGTTTTCACAGTGACGGGGCACACGCAGATGAAGTGTTTCGAGTCCCAGATTCAGCAGGAACGCATTTTGCGGTGACTGAATGGAACCGAGGTCACGCATCAGTTGCGCGGTAGCTTTGGTCATATAGGCCATTTTACCGAATGCTTTGGTATAAGTCAGTCCGTGGTAAGATTCATCCGGCTGAGTCAGTCCGGGGAATTTGTCGGCATGCGCTTCCCAATCGAAATTGCCGCTGTCTACGATGGCTCCGCCTACACTGGTGGCATGTCCGTCCATATATTTGGTGGTAGAGTGAGTCACAATGTCGGCTCCCCATTCAAACGGACGACAGTTGATGGGAGTGGCGAAAGTATTGTCGACAATCAGAGGCACCCCGTGCTTGTGGGCAATACGTGCAAACTTCTCAATGTCGAGCACATCGATGCTGGGGTTTGAGATGGTTTCTCCGAACAATGCTTTGGTGTTCGGGCGGAAAGCCTTGTCAATTTCTTCTTCGGGTGCGTCGGCATTGACAAAAGTGCATTCGATGCCAAGCTTCTTCAACGTGACTCCGAAGAGGTTGAAAGTACCGCCGTAGATGGTAGACGAGCATACAAAATGGTCACCTGCCTGACAGATATTGAAAATGGCATAGAAATTAGCAGCCTGTCCCGATGAAGTAAGCATGGCGCCCACACCACCTTCCAATGCAGCTATTTTTGCCGCCACTGCGTCATTGGTCGGGTTTTGCAAGCGGGTATAGAAATAGCCCGTATCTTCAAGGTCGAATAAACGAGCCATCTGTTCGCTGGTATCATACTTGAAAGTTGTACTTTGATAAATGGGCAAAACGCGCGGTTCTCCTTTTTTCGGCTGCCATCCTCCTTGTACGCAAAGGGTGGATTTGCTAAACTTCTTATCCATGTCTATTCTTTAAGTTAATGGTTTCACTTTAAATAAATTGAACGCAAAAGTAAGAATAATCTCTTATTTAGTGTTCTTTTATTAGGAAAAGTATTATATTTGAATGAAATTAATAAGCATAACTATGGGAGAGGAAATAAAATTCAGGCATACGATGCCGGTACAAATACGGTTCAGTGACGTAGACCAGTTCGGACACGTGAACAATTCGGTTTATTTTTCTTTATATGATTTGGCAAAGACAACTTATATAAAAGATGTGTTGGGGAGTGCGGATTGGAATAAGATGGCCATTGTAGTAGCAAATATCAATGCCAACTTCTATGCGCCTGTATTCTTTTCAGACCATTTGGTAATAGAGACAGCTGTTGTTCAGTTAGGGCATAAAAGCTTCACATTGCTGCAACGTGCTGTGACAACGGATACGCAGGAGGTAAAATGTGAGTGCCGTACAGTGATGGTGGGTTATGATATTGCAACCAAAGAGCCGAAGCAGATAGCCGAGGAGTATAAACAGGCGATTTGTGCTTACGAGGGTAAGACAATGGACGATTTGGCAAAGAAGTGACTCTCTTTCCTGATATAATAAATTAATTTATGAATTGTTCGGTGATTTATTAATATAATAGTTCGCCGAATTATTTTTTTTATACTTTTATGGAGGGGAATTTTGCAGGATGCCGGTCTTCTTTCCCTCTTTTATTCTGTATGAAATTTAAATGATTTATACTTACTTTACCTTAAAGAAGGCTTCAATAACAGCATCTTGTTTTAATTCTTACCTCTGTTTAAAAAATAATCGTTATATCGTAAAATATTTCATTAAATCTATTTGTGTTATTAAATTAAGTTCCTATATTTGCGCAGTCGAATTGATTTAATATAAATGAAAAACAAGAAAATCTATCCTTGGGTGGTGGTAGGTCTTTTGTGGGTTGTGGCACTTCTCAACTATATGGACCGCCAGATGCTTTCTACTATGCAGGAAGCAATGAAAGTGGACATTGTGGAGCTCAATAAGGCTGAGGCTTTTGGAGCTTTGATGGCTGTATTTTTGTGGATTTACGGCTTTATGAGTCCGGTAGCCGGTGTTATTGCTGATCGGGTGAGTCGTAAATGGTTAATCGTCGGTAGCCTTTTTGTATGGTCTGCCGTGACTTATTTGATGGGTTATGCGACTGATTTCCATGAACTTTACTGGCTGCGTGCCACCATGGGGGTGAGTGAAGCTCTATATATTCCTTCAGCACTTTCACTGATTGCCGACTGGCATCAGGATAAATCCCGCTCTCTGGCCATCGGTATTCACATGACCGGTCTGTACACCGGACAGGCTATCGGAGGTTTCGGCGCAACGGTGGCGGCTGCTTTCTCCTGGCAGCTTACTTTCCATTGGTTTGGTATTGTGGGTATTGTCTATGCATTGGTATTGGTGCTGTTCCTGCACGAAAATCCTACTCATATAAAGATAGAGAAACTTGCAAAAGAAACGCCTCGCAAGAAAGGGTCTGTGTTCAGCGGACTGGCAATTGTACTATCCAACTGGGCTTTCTGGATTATCCTGTTCTATTTTGCAGCTCCCAGTTTGCCGGGATGGGCAACCAAGAACTGGCTTCCGACATTATTCTCCGAAAGTCTGAATATCCCCATGGCTGAGGCAGGTCCGATTTCTACTATAACCATTGCTCTGTCATCATTTATCGGTGTCATTGTGGGTGGTGTCCTGTCGGATAAATGGGTGCAGAAGAATATCCGCGGACGTGTTTATACCGGTGCCATTGGCTTGGGGCTGACGGTTCCTTCCTTGTTGCTGTTGGGTTTCGGACACAGTTTTGTGAGTGTGGTGGGAGCCGGCTTGCTCTTTGGTGTGGGTTACGGTATCTTCGATGCCAACAATATGCCGATTCTGTGTCAGTTTGTTTCAGACAAACATCGTGGAACGGCATACGGAATCATGAACATGACAGGCGTATTTGCCGGTGCAGCCGTAACGGAGCTTTTAGGCAAATGGACTGACGGAGGTGGATTGGGACAGGGCTTTGCCATGTTGAGTGTCATCGTTCTGGTTGCTTTGGCTCTTCAGTTGTTCTTCCTGCGCCCGAAGACAGATAATATGGTCGATTAAATTATACAAAAAATAACGATGATAGTTTCAAGATTAGAGAACAGTTCGCGGATAGAAAGCCTTCATCCGCTGTTCAAACAATTATTTGATTATGTAAAGACGCATGACTTGCTGAATGCTCCCTTGGGACGCATTGAACTGGATGGCGATAACTTATTTATTAATAATGTAAATCCCGAATGTGTTCCTGCCGACAAGCAAGTGCTGGAAATGCATCGCGATTACATTGATGTGCATATCCTTTTGACGGGGCAGGAAACTATCGGTTGGAAGGCTGTTGAAACGTTGGAACATCAGGCTCAGGCTTACCAAAAGGAGGGAGACTGTGCGCTTTATAGCGATAGACCCACCTTGTTTGCCACCTTACAACCCGGTGAGTTTGCCATCGTTTATCCCGAAGACCCGCATGCTCCGGTTATCGGTGAAGGAAAAATCAGAAAATTAATAGGAAAAGTAAAACTCTAAAAGAAATAGTTATGGAAAAGATTATCGGACTTATTGACGCACCTTTTACCCCGTTTTATGAAAACGGAGAAGTGAATTATGAACCGATTGAAGCTTATTGCCAATTGCTGGTAAAGAATGGTCTTCAAGGAGTATTTATCAATGGTTCTTCCGGTGAAGGTTATATGCTGACCGAAGACGAGCGCATGAAACTGGCAGAACGCTGGATGGAAGTTGCTCCTCAAGGTTTTAAGGTTATCGTACATGTGGGAAGCACTTGCGTGAAGTCCAGCAAGCGTTTGGCTGAACATGCCCAAAAGATTGGCGCATGGGGTATCGGTGCCATGGCTCCTCCCTTTCCGAAAGTGGGCCGTATTGAAGAACTTGTGAAATATTGCGAAGAAATCGCTTGCGGTGCACCCGAACTTCCTTTCTATTTCTATCATATTCCTGCATTCAACGGTGCATTCTTGTCAATGGTGGCTTTCCTTGAAGCTGTGGACGGACGTATTCCAAACTTTGCCGGTATCAAATATACTTTCGAAAGTATGTATGAATATAACCAGTGCCGCCTTTACAAGAACGGTAAGTTCGATATGCTTCACGGACAGGATGAAACAATTCTGCCTTGTCTTGCCATGGGCGGTGCTCAGGGTGGTATCGGTGGAACAACCAATTATAACGGTAAAGAACTGGTAGGCATCATTGAAGCATGGAAAGCCGGAGACCTGGAACTGGCCCGCGAACGTCAGAACTTTGCACAGGAAGTAATCAATGTTATCTGCCATTATCGCGGCAATATTGTCGGTGGCAAACGCATTATGAAACTGATTGGGCTGGATTTGGGTAAGAACCGCACTCCGTTCCAAAATATGACCGATGAAGAAGAAGCTGCCATGAAGAAAGAACTGGAAGCAATTAACTTCTTTGAAAGATGTAATAAATTCTAAATAAAACATTTGTTTTTATGAATGTAAACGAATATTTGTCGAATTGGGCAGCATGCTATAAGAAGGATCTGACCGAAAACATTCTTCCGTTTTGGTTGAAAAACGGTCTTGACCGTAAGCATGGTGGTGTATACACTTGCCTCGACCGTGACGGAAGTCTGATGGACACCACCAAATCGGTATGGTTTCAAGGACGTTTCGGCTTTATCGCAGCTTATGCCTATAATAATATAGAGAAGAATCCCGAATGGCTGGCTGCTTCAAAAAGCTGTATCGACTTTATCGAGGCTCATTGTTTCGATGCCGACGGACGCATGTATTTTGAAGTGATGGAAGACGGAACTCCGTTGCGTAAACGCCGTTATGTCTTTTCGGAAGGCTTTGCCGCCATTGCCATGTCGGAATACGCCATTGCATCGGGAGACCATACTTATGCCGAAAAAGCACTGGAGCTGTTCAAGCGCATCATGCATTTCCTGAACACTCCGGGCATATTGGAGCCGAAGTATCTGGATACGTTGAAATCGCAGGGACATTCCATCACAATGATTCTGGTAAATACCGCTTCACGCATCCGTGCGGCTATCAACGACCCGTTGCTGACAGAGCAGATAGACCGTTCCATCAAGGCATTGCGTACTTATTTCATGCATCCTGAATTCAAGGCATTGCTTGAAATGGTAGGTCCTGACGGAGAATTTATCGATTCTATCAACGGTCGCACCATCAATCCGGGACACTGCATCGAGACGGCCTGGTTTATTCTGGAAGAGGCCAAGTACCGCAATTGGGATAAAGAATTGGTGGATATGGCATTGACTATCCTTGACTGGTCCTGGGACTGGGGATGGGACAAAGAATATGGCGGTATCATTAATTTCCGTGATTGCAAGAATCTTCCTCCCCAGGATTATTCTCAGGATATGAAGTTCTGGTGGCCGCAGACAGAGGCCATTATTGCCACTCTGTATGCTTATCAGGCCACGGGCAATGAAAAATATCTGGAGATGCATAAGCAAATCAGCGACTGGACCTATGCCCATTTCCCTGATAAAGAATATGGTGAATGGTATGGCTATCTGCATCGTGACGGAACAGTGGCACAGCCGGCTAAGGGTAATATCTTCAAGGGGCCGTTCCATATTCCCAGAATGATGATTCGCAGCTATACGCTTTGCGAAGAGATAATGAAGAAATAATATTAGTTTTTAATAAGATTGAAAGCCGCAGTAACGTTGGGAAACGAAGCTGCGGCTTTTTAGTCTTATTTTAAGAGTTATTCGGCCAGGACTTTGTCCAGCCATGGCAGTACAAATTCATTTTTGAAGTAATGGTTCGGCCCATCTACATTTACAGAGTCATAGAAAGAGGCTCTGCCGAGTCCTTCAGGCAAATTTTGAGCAGTATTACGTGTCTCCGGTGCCGTATATTTCTGATAATGATGTGTTTCAACGTTTTCCGGATGTCCGCTGATTTCATAGGCTCGTTTTACTAAATTGAAGTCTCTGTCCAGTCCTCCTTCTGTGAGAATGATGGGGCGAGGGGCAAGAGAAGCCACTATATCAGGAAAGTTAAAGTATTTCCAAAAGTCGGGTATTAAATGACGGATGGAATTGGGAAAAGGGCGACGTCCCCTTTGGTCCGGTTCTGTCATCACGATAGCCCGTTCCTGTGTTTGGCATAAGAAATCGTTGTAGACAAAAGCGTAAATGGAAGGGTCCATGACGCCCAATACCATTAAAGGTTCAGTCCCCAAAGAGAAACCACTGACAACAATGCGGTCTTTGCGTATGAAGGGTTGGCATTTCATCCATTCCAAAACTTGTTTATTTAGAAAAGAAGTGTAGCCTAAATAGCTCCATCCCAATTCCAGCAAAATGCGTGACGGAGTATCATAATCATAACTTGTTCCTGTCAAAGGTTCCAGGTCGGCTGCCTCTCCCGCTGCCGCATTATCTACGGCAACTGAGATGTATCCTTGTTTTGCAATGTTTAAGGCCATAGCCGCCCGCATATTGTTGGCGGAAACTTCTCCGATGAGGTTTTCTTTTGTCATACCCGAGCCGGGAATGCAGAGTACGGCAGGACCGGGTATTTTAACTTTATCGGGAATCAGTATATAAAAAGTAGAAACACAGTGAGGCAGTGGATAGAACTCCCATTTCTCTTGCCGATAACCGTCTTTCTGTATTTTCTCTATACAAACAGGTATTGGCTGACCGGTGATGTGGGGATGATGCATGATTTCTATCATGGCTGTCCGTACCTCTTTTTGCCATTCGGCAAATTCTTGCCGGGTGAAATCATGCCGGAATGCATAGAGTGGTTTGGTATCTTTGAGCATGGCATGTACTACTCCGTAGGTGCTGAGATAACGTCCGTCACTTCGTTCAGAACAAACAGTTTTATGTTGTTCGGGGGAAAATGCTGTTTGCGCGAATAGCATTGATGATGACAGGCAAACGGTGAGGAGAATTACCCATTTTTTCATTTTTAGTTTTGTTTTCTGCATGATTAGATGATATAAGGTTGTCATTTTGAGGCTAAGATAAGTAATTAGAGATGAATTGCGGCAAATTCATCATAGAAAATTAAAGAGGACACCCTCACGGGCATCCTCTTCCAAAATCAATGTTAAAATCGACTATATCTGTAATACAGATGTTTTGATTATTAGTATCCCGGTGTTTGAGTCAATTCAGGATCTTTGGTAATCATATTGGTTTCTATCGGCCAGTATAGTTTGTAAGCTTCGGCTTCAGTTAAGATAGCCTTTTGACCATCTTTGCTGCCTTCCGGACAGAATACCAGATGTTTGCCTCCTTTGGTCAATGTCATACGTTTCAGGTCATACCAGCGTTGTCCTTCTCCTAACATTTCTTTATCTTTTTCATGTAGGATAGCCAGCTCGTTTTCTGTAAAATTACCGTTGGTGTAGCCATATTTGGTTGCGTCCCAATTTTTACCGTAAGCACGCTCACGTATTTTGTTTATATAGGAAGCTACATCTCCGCCTTCCATATTTGCTATTTCAGCCATCATTAGATATACGCCCGCCAAACGATAGACAATGACATCAGCGTCCCAAATATAGCGATTGATGGATTCATCGAAGTGTCCCATTATTTTTTTGTACACTGTACCTGCCAATGAATTGTCTTTACGTGAATAGGCTCCCAGGAATGTCGCATCGCGGCGGCTATCTGTCTTGTCATAAGACAGGTAGAACTCCGGTAGATATTCTATGCGCTGCATTCCTGTGGTGCTAACTTTCAGCGTATCTCCCATAGGTTTTCCATTTTCATCGTTGAAACCTACTGTTTTGAAAGCTCCGGTTTGATAGTTGTACATGAGAGCTGTAAATGGATTTGATGCTTCTCCTTCCATATATCTTACAGCGAAAATTACTTCATTATTGCCTTTATTGTTTACGCTGAATATATCTTCATAGTTTGACTGTAAGGAGAGATCATAATTATTCATCAGGCTTTGCAGATGATTTTTGGCTACGCTTAAGTCTGCATTGTTTGCTGTATTGTCATCTACAGAAACCTTAGCATTCCATAAGTAGACTTCAGCAGCCAAATATTCAGTGGCAGCTTTTGACCAATAGCCTTTTAAATTCTTACGGTTATTGGGGTCGAAAGAGTTATTATTGCCAAAGTAATCGAGTGAAGATTTCAGGTCTGCTTTGATTTGTTTCATAACTTCAGAACCGGCAGAACGCTTCATATAAAGGTTGTTTGGGTTAAAGTCACCATTTACTACCGGATTTGGATCTAAGCGCAGAGGTAAAGTACCATAAGTGCGGTACAGTCCGAAGTAATAGAAAGCGCGCAAACCGTAAGCTTGCCCCAGATAATAGGCCTTTTCTTCTTCGGTCATATAGTCGGCTTCCAGAGTCTTCTGCAACATGATATTTATATTCGCAATACATCCATATATGTTACCAAAGTTTGTGATTCCCGGAGACTCGGCATTCAGGGCTTGATTTACGATACCCTGATAAGAAACCGAAGTTCCGTCTACAGCAACATCGGGAACACTGGTTCCACCGCGTGCTTCACCTAATACATATTGTTGCTGGAATATTTGGTCACGGAAATTTTTGTGTATTCCGTCCATATAAGCGATTACATGTTCTTTTCTTGTCCAGAAGTTACCGCTTCCATAAGTGTCAATGGGAGCTAAGTCTAAAGCATCGCAACCTGTCATGCCGACAGCAAAAGCAAATGCACTGAAGCGAAATGCTAATTTTAATATTTTATTTCTCATAATTGTAGTCTTTTTTAGTTATTAAATTAGAATGTTAAGTTAACCCCAAACAGAATAGTACGTGGTAATGAATAGCCTTGTCCGACTGCACCGTTGTCTTTTGGGTTGGCTTCAGGAGAGCCTACATTTTTCGCACCGGTGATGTAACCCAGGTTCTGTCCTGTAATAGAGACTTCGGCACGTTGCATCTTCAACATTTTAGCTACAGATTCAGGCAATGAATAGCTCAGCGAGATTTCGCGGATAGCTAAATAGTCACCTCTGTATGCAAACATGGTGGATGCTATGTAGTTGTTTTTTCCGTTTTGGTCGGCAAACAGATAGCGTGGGTATTTAGCGTTCGGATTGCTTTCTGACCAAGTATCATAGTACATTGTCGGTGTATTGTATGTTCCTTGGTAACATCCCATGAACCATGGAGTAGTACTTTGTGTCCCACTATTTTCATACAACCAGAAGCCTAGAGCATAGTCAAAGCGTCCGTATAGTTGGAAGTTTTTCCATCTGAGAGTAGTATTGAAACCACCGGTCCAGCGTGGAGAGGTAGCTCCCACTTTTACTTTATCGAATTCATCGATTACATCATCGCCATTTACATCATGGAATTTCGTGTCACCCGGTTGGATAGGGAAGTTCGTAGTGGCATTTTGTTGCTCTGCTGTCAGTTTGTTCCATGCCTCAGGTCCATAGTAAGTTCTGGAGCCATATTTTCTCACCAGATTGGCGGGAATTTCATCGTATGAGCGGTAAATGCCATCTGCTTGGTATAAATACAGTATGCCCGGTTCTTGACCTTCCTGTTGTCCGCCTACCCATTTTTTCTCATCTCCGTTTCCGGTATATACTTGGAATGCATTGATACGGTTTCTTTCCATACCATTGTCCGGTAATGAAACGATTTTATTCTTGTTGAATGCGATATTTCCTGAGGCGCTCCATGTCCAGTCTTTGCTATCGATAATTTTTCCTGAAAGTTCGATTTCGATACCTTGGTTGCGGAATTCACCATTATTGTTTGTTACAGATGAGAAACCAGTAGAGGTCGGGAAACTCAATGCTGCATATTTGTCTGATGTCAGCCGGTTATAATATGTCAGGTTAGTGTTCAGTCGGTTGGCAAAGAAGCTCAAGTCTGCCCCCACTTCAAAGGTAGCGGTCTTTTCCCATCTCAGGTTAGGGTTGGGAAGTTCTGTGATGAGATAAGAAGTATTTCCGTTATAGTTGAATGAACCGTTGCTGTTGCTTGAACCGTAGCTTCCCTGTAAGGTATAGGCACCAATACCTGACGCATTACCATTGATACCGTAGCTGGCACGCAACTTACCGAATGACATTACGGGAATGGCTTCTTTAATGAAGTCTTCGCGTCCGAAAATCCATCCGGCAGATACTCCGGGGAAGAATCCCCAACGGTTGTCACCTAACAGAGAGGAGTAACCGTCGCGACGGAAAACGAATGACAACAGGTATTTGTCCTTAAAATCATAATTTAAACGTCCGAAGAATGACAGGATGCGTTGTTTCTCATGCCATGAATTGATAGTACGCTTACCTTCGCCCTTATCGGTCAGTGACAAATCGGGGAGGTCGTCGGTAGGTGCACCTTGGCCTTGTGCCTCAAATCCGCGTTGGTATTTGTTGTAGTATTCCATACCTAACATCACTTCTACATGATGGTCAAGGAAGAAGGTTTCGTTATAGTTTAATACGGCATTGTATGTTTGGCGGAAATCGCGGTTATAATAAGCTGTAGCCGATCTTGTACGCACGAAGTTTCCGGGAGTATTTTCATAATCTTTTGTGAAACTTTCCTGATATGTTTCAGAGTAATACCAGTTCATGTTGGCTGTCAATGACAGATTTTTCAGAATATCAATCTTAAAGGATTGGCTCATTGTGAACTTATCGCTTTGATTGTCATTCCACCATTGGTCGGGTTGGTACATTTGGTTACCATCAGCGGTGCCCGGACCTAGTTTCATGTTGCCTTCTTCATCCTCAAAAAGAACAGTAGGAGGAAGTGAACGTACTCGTCCGAAATAATTTAACTCAGAACCGTTGGAGCCGGGCATGTTTTTCCAATTGGCACGATTATAGTTTAGTGACGAAGTGGAAGTTAGCCAGTCTGCAATTTTATAGCTGGCGTTGGTAATGAATGAATAACGTTCGTAGAATGTATTGACAGGAACACCTTCCTGACGGTTGTATCCCAAACCGGCGTAGTAGGTGCCACGGTCATTACCACCAGACATATTGATGTTGTAGTCCTGTGAGAATGCGGGATCATTCAGGTTATATTTATCTACATCCGTATTCTTGTATAAAATTTCTTTGCCGGTAATAGGGTCTGTCACTGTCTGCCATCCTCTGCCCAACAGATATTTGTTGTCTTCGTTTAAGAACTGAGTACTGTAAATGTCCTGATCCAGGTTGTTACCGGTGCCGAAAGGTTGTTTACCGTTCAGGTAACTTTCCCAATTACCCCAATAAGTTTTTGTGTTTCCGTCTTTGTCTTGAAACAAGTGTCCTGCATCCCAGTGTGCTTTACGCATAGCTTTGATATATTCGCCTGCTTCCAAAAATTCATAAGGAGTGCGTGCATAGCTCAAACCTAATTTAGCCTTGAAGTTAATTTCGCGGAAACCTGCTTTACCTCTTTTGGTGGTAATAAGGATTACACCGTTACTGGCACGTGCACCGTAAAGTGCAGTAGCACCGGCATCCTTTAATACATCCATAGACTCAATGTCTTCAGGGTTGATATCACTCATAGAGTCTCTAAGTTGTCCGTCTACTACAACGAGTGGAGAACCGGTTCCATCCAAGTTGGTACCACCACGCAAGATAATGGTAGGAGTTGCGCCGGGGCTACCTGATGATTGGATAACCTTCAAGCCGGCTACGGCACCGGATAATGCTTGTGCAGGATTGGAGTGCATACCTACGTTTAAGCTCTCCTGTTTTACTTTCGAAATAGAGTTAGTTACTTTGGTACGTAACTGTTGACCACCGTAACCGGTAACTACAACCTCTCCCAACATTTCCGTGTCGTCTTTTAATGTAACGTTTAGAGGCTGACCATTCCATTTTACTTCTACCGTTTTATATCCAACGAAAGAAATCTGGATAATGTCTCCTTGTTTGACATTGTTTAAAGAGAAGTCACCGTCAATACCGGTGATTGTTCCGTTGGTGGTACCTTTTACTACCACAGATGCACCGATAACGGTTTCACCTGTTGTGTCTTTCACAATACCGGTACAAGAGCCATTTTGTTGTGTGATTTTCACATCGGTTATACCGGATTCGGCAACCGCGTAAGCTGTTCCTGTAGAGACGCCCATTAAGAACAGCAACGTACTGACTGACTTTAGCCTTTTTAACATAGCTGTGATTTTTTTTATTAGTGTTTATTATAGCATGAAATTATTTTCAAATAAAGTTCTTTTAGAACTTTGCAACATTGCTACAAAGCCTGTA